>UMKG01050576.1_pt1 | contig 32896 bp, 24 predicted proteins | sample 1966261 | NCBI WGS metagenome assembly UMKG01 (sample SAMEA4836169, study PRJEB28245) | human gut metagenome | biome: gut microbiome; material: fecal sample | place: Denmark | collected 2008 | reverse complement strand
GCCCGCCATTTGTCGTTCCATGCAACGCTTCTCTCAAAATTCACTTTGCCGTTTTGCTGCAAATATAGTACAATAGTTACGCAAAGCGCTGCTCATACCGGCGCACAAAAAGCGTATACAGCGCATAGCACACCATCAGGCAGACGGCATATACCCCGGCGAAGCACAGCCACGCGGCTGCGCCGCCCATCGCGGTGTTGGGCAGCAGCTCCAGCACCAGCGGGTGGGCCAGGTACAGCCAAAAGCTGCCCGCCCCCACAAATTCCACGGCCTGGGCGAACTTCTGATTTTCCGCCAGGCCAACGCCCTGCGGGTTCTGCACGGCCAATAGAACAAGCACCGTAAACACGCACTCGAACCCCGCCCGCTGGAAGTTGGTGAGCACTGCCAGCAGAATGCAGAATGCCCCGTATAAAAACTGCTTGTTCTCCCGCACTGCCGCAAACGCCGCCATGCCAAAGATAAAGCAGTACAGCGTCATGACCGGCGTTTTTGCGCTGAACTCGCTGATGTTGGCTTCTGCCGGGAAAGCCGCCAGACTGCTTTCAATTAAGCCGCCGATCCTGCCCTTCACCGCAAGGCAGACCACCAGCAACGCCAGCGCACCCCAAAAGCGTTTGCACAGCCGGTACAGCCACGGGGCCAGCAGATAAAAGAACGCAAAGGCGCTCATCGTCCACAGCACGTTGCGGTTGTTCCACAGCATCCAGTTATCACTGGGCAGCCACATCTGCAAAAATACAAAGTACCGCAGGTAACCCGGCCCGCACGGCCCGCCGGGGCCAAACAGCTGGGCTGCACTGGCGCCCGCCGCCAGATAGCGTACCGCATCGAACAGCCAGCGCAGCACCAGCACCAGCCAGTACAGCGGCAGGATCCGCCGGATGCGGCGCTGGTAATACGGCAGCGGCTCCGGGTGGCGGCTCAGGCTGGCCGCGGCCAGGTACCCGCTGAGCACAAAAAACAGTTGCACCCCCTGCGCGCCAACCGCGGCGGCATCCCCCAGGCCAACTTTCTGCCCGGTATGCACGCCCAGCACCATCAGCGCCGCCAGAATACGCAGCTCATCCAGCGCTACATTTTTATGTTTTGTCATCTTTCTATATTCTGCTCCTTATTGCAGCATTATTTGATTTCTTTATTCTGCCGAACTTTTTCGATCCCTTCTTTTCAAAGAAGGGGCAAAAACTCTCGTATTACTCGTATCCTCAAAATTATACATCACCCGCCCTATCATGCGCAAGCGCAGGAGGCACCATGTTTGACGCATTGTTTACCACCACAACCGAATACAAAAAACTGAGCCACGCGCTTTCCGGCAAAGGTGCATGCGCCCTGTTTGGGCTGCCCGCATCCGGCCGCGCACAGGTGTATGCCGCGCTGTGCCGCCAGTTGGATAAGCCGCTATGCATTGTGACCCCCGGCGAGGCCGAAGCCACCCGCTTTGCTGCTGACCTGAACACGCTGGGCATTCCCGCCGCCGTGTTCCCGGCGCGGGACTATGTGTTGCGCCCCATTGAGGGCACCGCCCGCGAATATGAGTACCGCCGCCTGGCTGTGCTGGGCGAGCTGGTAGGCGGGCGGCTGCGCGCCGTGGCTGTGCCCGCGGAAGCCCTGACCCAGTTCACCACCCCAAAAGAGGATTTCTGCGCCAACACCCGCACCCTCCATGCGGGGGATACTCTGCTGCGGGATGACCTGCTGGCCGCTTTGTTTGGTGCTGGCTACACCCGCCGGGCCCAGGTGGATGGCCCCGGCCAGTTCTCTGTGCGCGGCGATATTGTGGATATTTTTGCTCCCGACCAGAAAATGCCGGTTCGTATGGAATTTTGGGGTGATGAGATCGATACCCTGCACACCTTTGACCTGACCACCCAGCGCCGCGAGGATGCCATTGATAAGTTTTACCTGAGCCCCGCGCGGGAAGTTCTGTTCGGCAAGCCTGCCGATGCCGCCGAGCAGCTTCGGGCCTTTTTGGCCAAGCAGCGCGGCAAAAAGAAAACCGCCATGGCAGACTGTATGGCCGCCGATCTGGACCTGCTGGATGGCGGTGCCGTGCCGGTCAACATGGACAAATACCTGGCCGTGCGCTACCCCCATCCCGCCACCGTGCTGGATTATTTTGACGACCCGATCCTTGTGGCCGAAGAGCCTGCTTCCATCCGGGAAGCCGACCGCGCGACCGCCTACCGCCGGGGCGAGGAACTGAAATCCCTGATCATGGACGGCGTCCTCTGCGCTGGGCTGGATAACCTATACGCGGACCCAAGCTACCTGTGGTCCAAAACCGGACACTACCGCACCATCTGTGCCGAGAACTTTGCCCGCAGCATGCCGGATCAGCCGCTGAAAGATATCATCAACGCCCCGGCTCACACCCTGCCTGCCTGGAATGGCGAAGTCGCCGGGCTGCTGGAGGATTTGAAACCGCTGTGCGATGCCGGTTATACCGTTACCCTGCTGGCCGGCACCGACCGTGCCGCAGCCGGTCTGGCGCGCGACCTGCGCGATAAAGGCATTCTGGTTACCACCGATGCTGCAGCAGCCCCCGCTGCCGGGCTGGTGCAGGTTCTGGCGGGGCACCTTTCCGCTGGGTGCGAATTTCCGTTTGCCAAGTATGCTTTGCTGACAGGCCGTGCCTTTGGCGAGACCAGCTCCCAGAAGAAAAAGCGTAAAAAGGCCAAAGATGCCCTGAACAGCCTGACCGAGATCACGCCGGGCGATCTGGTGGTGCACCAGAACCATGGTATTGGCCGGTATGCGGGCATCCAGCGAATGGCGGTTCAGGGCGTTACCAAAGACTACCTGCGCATTGAGTACGATAAAAAAGATGTGCTGTATGTTCCCGTCACCCAGCTGGATCTGCTTTCCCGCTACACCGCGCCGGGGGATTCGGAGAATGTCAAGCTCAGCCGCCTGGGCGGGGCCGAGTGGACCAAGACCCGCAAGAAGGTGCGCGCCGCTACCGAGCAGATGGCCAAGGAACTGATTGAGCTGTACGCCCGCCGCAAAAGGGCGCACGGTCATGCCTTCCCACCAGATGATACCTGGCAGGGAGATTTTGAGCAGCGCTTTGCCTATGATGAAACGCCGGACCAGCTTTCCAGCGCGGCGGAGATCAAACATGATATGGAGCAGCCCTGGCCGATGGACCGCCTGCTGTGCGGCGATGTCGGCGTGGGCAAGACTGAGGTTGCCCTGCGCGCCGCGTTCAAATGCGTGATGGGCGGCAAGCAATGCGCCATCCTGGCTCCCACCACCATTCTGGCGTGGCAGCATTTCAACACGGCCATCGCCCGCATGGAGGCCTTTCCCATCCGCATCGGGCTGCTCAGCCGTTACCGCAGCGCCAAAGAGCAGAAAGAGACCATCCGCGGCCTGAAAGACGGCACAGTGGACATTGTGGTGGGCACCCACCGCCTGCTTTCGGACGATGTAAAGTTCAAAGACCTGGGCCTTGTCATCATTGACGAGGAGCAGCGCTTTGGCGTAAAGCACAAGGAAAAGCTGAAAGAAAACTTTATCGGGGTGGACATGCTGACCCTTTCGGCCACGCCGATCCCCCGCACGCTGAACATGGCACTGTCCGGCATCCGGGACATGAGCACCATTGAACAGCCGCCCTTTGAGCGCCAGCCCATTGAGACCTATGTGCTGGAATATGACGATGCCATTATTGCCGAAGCCATCCGGCATGAGCTGGCCCGCGGCGGGCAGGTGTATTACCTGTACAACCGGGTCGAAACCATTGAGCAGTGCGCCGCCAAGGTGCAAAAGCTGGTGCCGGGTGCGCGGGTCGGCATCGCCCACGGCAAAATGACGGAGGAGCAGATTTCCTCGGTTTGGCAGCAGCTGTTGGACAACGAGATCGACGTGCTGGTCTGCACCACCCTGATTGAAACCGGCGTGGATGTGCGCAACTGCAACACCCTGATTATTGAGAATGCGGACCGCATGGGGCTTTCACAGCTGTACCAGATTCGCGGCCGTGTGGGGCGCTCCAACCGCAAGGCGTATGCCTATTTCACCTTCCAGCGCGACAAAGTGTTGACGGAAATTGCCTCCAAGCGGCTTTCAGCCATCCGGGAGTTTACCTCTTTTGGTTCCGGGTTCCGCATTGCGATGCGCGATTTACAGATCCGCGGCGCGGGCAATCTGCTTGGACACAGCCAGCACGGCCACATGGAAGCGGTTGGTTACGAGCTGTATGTAAAAATGCTGAACCAGGCCATTGCAGCCGCCCGCGGCGAGCCTGCTGCGCCGGACAAGAGTGATTGCCTTGTTGACATTACGGTGGATGCCTATCTGCCGGAAAGCTACATTCCCGATGCCGCCGGGCGGATCGAAGCCTACAAGAAGATTGCGGCCATCACCACCCGTGACGATGCCACGGATGTACTGGATGAGTTGATTGACCGTTACGGCGACCCGCCGCGCAGTGTGCAGGGGTTGGTGGACATCAGCCTGGTGCGCGTGACAGCCGCCCGCGCAGGCATTGTGGAGATCGTGCAGCGCAACGACAATCTGATTTTGTACACCGATGTTGTGACCCCGGCGCAGATGGGGGCCATGATGGATGCCATGCCGCACCGCGTGATCTACAACGCCGTAGGCCGCCCCTACATCAGCCTGCATGTCCTGCGCGGCGAGGACCCTCTCACCATCCTGCGCGATGCCGTTGCCCTGCTGCCGGGTGCGTGAGTGTTTTACGGGAGTTTTTGTTCCTTCTTTGAAAAGAAAGAACCGAAGAAACTTTATAATATATAATTATAATATAAAAAATAATATAAAAAATAAAAACAACAGGCAGCGGCCCTATTTTGTGGGCTGCTGCCTGTTGTCATGTGTTGCTTTCTATGTATTTTTGCTCTGTAGGGAACGGTCTTGACCGTTCCGAAACCCATGGACAATATTCCAACAAAAGGGAAATAAGAAAAACACCCGGAACGGTCAAGACCGTTCCCTACAAATCGTTTTAAATCGCGTTACAAACCTGTAAACTCTCGGTAGGGCGGCGTCCCCAACGCCCCGGACGGGCATAAATTTTATTGTACGGATCGTGCGGCAAGGAAGCGAACAACATATCTCTTCAAGCACTTCCGGTCTGGGGCCAATCACACCCCCACCACGCTCCAATGCTTATCCACATGGTTCAGCACTTCGCAGCCGGTTTCGGTCACGATGACAAGGTCCTCCACGCGCACGCCAAACTTGCCCGGCAGGTATACGCCCGGCTCAATGGAGAAGATCATGCCCGGCTTTACGGTATCGGTATTGGCGGCGCTCACATCACCCTTTTCGTGATCGGTCTGACCGATAAAGTGGCCCAGGCGGTGGTTGAAGTACTCGCCATAGCCCGCTTTGGTGATCAGGTCACGGGCGGCGGCGTCAATATCACACAGGCGCACACCAGGGTGGATCATCGCCTCGGCGGCTTCGTTGGCCTGGCGCACCAGGTCATGGATGGCGGCATACTCCGGCTTCGGCTCCCCGCAGAAGAATGTGCGGGTCATATCGGAGCAGTAACGGTTCTTGCAGCAGCCCATATCGATCAGCACACACTCGCCTTTTTCCAGCACAGTATCGTCCGGCTCGTGGTGAGGGTCAGCGGCGTTTGCACCAAAGGATACGATGGTGGTAAATGCCACACTCTCGCAGCCGGCTTTCTTGTACTCGTTGTCAATGTACTCGGCAACCTGCTTTTCGGTCATGCCGGGCTTGACGTAGTCGCGCGCTTTCAGGATGGTTTCATCGTTGATGCGGGATGCTTCCTTCATCAGCATCTGTTCTTCGGCATCCTTCACGGCGCGGCAGGCATCCACGCAGTCGGAAGCCAGCACTACCGGCATACCGGGGCACAGCTCCATCAAAGGGATCAGGAACTTGGCAGGCCATTCCTTGTCGATGCCCAGAGTCTTGGTCTTGTCCACCACTTCGGCGATCTGCTCCACCGGCTTGTCCGAGTCCGTGTGCCACACTTCGCGGCAGGGGGCCTGCGGCACAAAGAACAGCTTGTTCAAAAAGATGACCGGCTCGCCCTGCACCGGCAGGTACAGCGCCATCAGGCGCTCATACGGCTCCACACTGGCACCAGTCAGGTACCAGATGCTTTTGGAGTCGCTGATGATCATTTGGGTCAGGCCGTGCGCCTGCATTTCGGCGCGCACGCGCGCTACACGCTGTTCGTTCATATTATAATCCTCACCTTTCAGGTAAATTCAACTAACTGCCCCAATCATAGCACGCTGCACCAAAATGTGCAAGTGTATTTGTGCAGTTCCACCGTACCAAAAAGCGCCGCTTTCCGGGCGGGAAAACGGCGCTGGTATCTGGGCTTGTTACAGGGCTTCGATCGCTGCGTTCAGGCGGCGCAGGGTCTCCTCCTTGCCCATCATGGCGGCCAGGTCGGTGCCGCCGCCGGGGGTGCGGGCCTTGCCGGACAGGGCAATGCCCAGCGGGAACAGCAGCCAGCCGTTCTTCTTTTCCATTGCCTCGGCTTTCTGCTTGCAGGCTTCAAAAATGGCGTCGCGGCTCCAGTCGGTCTGGGCTTCCAGCACAGGCAGCAGGGCGCTGAGCGCTTCCTTGGCGGATTCCGGCGTGGTTTTCTGCTTTTTGTTGCGGTACATTTCAGCATCAATGGGCAGAACTGCATCAAAGAAGTCCAGCTGCGGCGGGATATCCTCCAGCACCTCGCAGCGGGGCTGCAGGTTCGCGCACAGCAGGTCGCGGTCGATCTGTACATGCACCGCCTGGTCAATGAATGGGTCCGCCAGCTTGCGGAACTCTTCTGCCGGCAGGGCGCGGATGTAAGCGGCGTTGATGGCACGCAGCTTGAGCGGGTCAAAGATAGCGGGAGACTTGGAGATGCGGGCAGGGTCCCAGATCTTGATCATCTCGTCAAGGCTGAAGATTTCCTGTTCGCCTTCCGGTGCCCAGCCCAGCAGCAGCAGATAGTTCAGCACAGCGGCGGGCAGATAACCCTTTGCCACCAGGTCCTGATAGCTGGCATCGCCGTTGCGCTTGGAAAGCTTGTGCTGTGCGTCTTTCATGACCGGCGGGCAGTGGATGTAGGTGGGGACCTCCCAGCCGAACGCCTGGTACAGCAGGTTGTACTTCGGCGTGCTGGAAAGATACTCGCTGCCGCGGATGACATGGGTAATGCCCATCAGGTGGTCATCCACCACGTTGGCAAAGTTATAGGTCGGCATGCCATCAGTCTTGATCAGAATCTGGTCATCCAGTTCGGAATTATTGACCTCAATGTGACCGTACACCACATCGTCAAAGCCGGTCACACCCTCGGCAGGGATCTTCTGGCGGATGACATAGGGCACACCGGCAGCCAGCTTGGCGTTGATCTCCTCCTGCGGCAGGTCACGGCAGTGGCCATCGTAATGGCTCATTTCGCCGTTGGCTTTTTGCTGCTCATGCAGGTCGTTCAGGCGTTCCTCGGTGCAGAAGCAGTAGTAGGCTTTGCCCGCTTTGACCAGCTGCTCGGCATACTGTTTGAACATGCCCATGCGCTGGCTCTGGACATAGGGGCCGACGGGGCCGCCGATATCCGGGCCTTCGTCCCAAGTCAAGCCGGTGGCGCGCAGCGTGTTGTAAATAATATCGGTTGCGCCCTCCACCAGGCGGCCCTGATCGGTATCCTCAATGCGCAGGATAAAAGTGCCGCCGTTGTGGCGGGCCTGAAGATAAGTATACAGTGCGGTGCGCAGGTTGCCCACATGCATATAGCCCGTGGGGGACGGTGCAAACCGGGTGCGTACAGGATTAGCCATGGTAAAATTACCCCTACTTTCGTGATGATGTAACAGCATATGCAAACATATATAAGATAAGTTTACCCATGTTGCTCTTTCTTGTCAACGCCGTTTTTGCAAATTCATTGGTCAGCTTCTTTTGCACAGTTCCATCTTGCAAATTGTTTGCCCGCGTGATACAATACATGCTGTAAACCAGTGATGCGAAAGTAAAACCGCCGGCGCACGCACAGAGAGCCTGGACAGCTGAGAACAGGCCGGAACGCGAGGCGGCACAATGGTTCGCAGAGGGCACGGGGAACGGCGCGAACGCCCAGTATCCGTTGACGGCAGCCACCGTTATCCGGCGGGGATGTTATTTGCATCCCGGTAAGCGGCCGCAGTTTGCGGCAAGCAAGGTGGCACCACAGGAAAAACTTTCCTGCCCTTGCACAGAGGCGCACCCGCTTCTCTGTGCGGGGGCAGTTTTCTTTATTGAAAGATGGAAAGGAAGTATTCACCATGGCAGAACAAATTGAAAAGCGCAAGCGCATTCTTTCGGGCATCCAGCCCACCGGCACCCCCACGTTGGGCAATTATATCGGTGCGGTGCGCAACTGGGCCCTGCTGCAGTCGGATTATGACTGCCTGTATATGGTTGCTGACCTGCACGCTTTGACCGTGCGCCAGACCCCCGCCAACCTGCGCCGCCAAACCCGCGAGATGGCCGCCCTGCTGCTGGCTGTGGGCATTGACCCGGAACAGCATGTGCTGTTTGTGCAGAGCCATGTTCCCGCCCACTGCGAGCTTTCCTGGGTTTTGGCCTGCAACACCCAGTTTGGCGAACTTTCCCGCATGACCCAGTTCAAGGATAAAAGCGCCAAGCACCCGGATAACGTCAACGGCGGTCTGTTCACCTACCCTGTTCTGATGGCGGCCGACATCCTGGTTTATAACGCGGATCTGGTGCCCGTTGGCCAGGACCAGACCCAGCACCTGGAAATTGCCCGCACGATTGCCAACCGTTTCAACGGCATTTACGGTGATACCTTTACCCTGCCCGCCGGTTACGTTCCCAAGGCAGGCGCCAAGATCATGAGCCTGGCCGAACCCACCAAAAAGATGAGCAAGTCCGACACCAACGCAAACGCCTTTGTGCTGATGACCGACGATAAGGACACCATTGTGCGCAAATTCAAGCGCGCCGTAACCGATTCTGACGGCGTTGTGCGGTTTGACGCCGAGAACAAGCCCGGTGTTTCCAATCTGATGACCATTTATTCCACCTTTACCGGCAAGGACCTGGCCGCTATTGAGGCTGAGTTTGCCGGCAAGGGTTACGGTGATTTCAAGCTGGCCGTTGCCGAAGTGACCGCCGACGCCCTGGCCCCCGTGCAGGCCGAGTATGGCCGCATTCTGGCTGACAAAGCCTATGTGGACAGCGTGCTGAAATCCGGTGCCGAGCGTGCCGCCCGCCTTGCCAACCGTACCGTCAGCAAGGTATACCGCAAGGTCGGTTTGATGCAGTTGGACAAATAATTTTTGGGCAATACCGCATAATTCTAAGTGCCGATACGGCGAGCGAGGTGCAGCACTTAGAATTATGCGGTATTGCCTTATTTTTTATCTACGCCTATCACACCCATTCCCCATTGAACACGTATTTGTCCAGCCGTTCAAAGGCTTCCTGCACGCGGGTCAGGGGCAGTGCAAGGTTCATGCGGATGGCGCAGGGGCCGTGGAACATACGGCCATCCTGCCAGGCAACGCCCACATTCCAGCCGGCTTTTTCCACCTCGGCAATGGTTTTCCCGTGGGCTTTGCACCAATCCGTGCAATCCAGGAAGAGCATGTAGGTGCCCTCCGGCTTGCTGACCGAAACGCCTTCAAAATGCTGGGTGATATAATCACAGGCAAAGTTGACATTGCCGCTGATGGTCTCCCGCAGTTCCTCCACCCATTCGTACCCTTCCGGCTTATAAGCGCCGATCAGGGCGTGCATAGAAAGCACATTCATATCATTATAGTGCGGCTTGCTGCTTTTGGCACGCACGCGGTCCCGCAGGTAGGGGTTATAAATAATATGGTAACTACCCACCAGGCCCGCCAGGTTAAAGGTTTTGCTGGGGGCATACAGGGCAACGGTGCGGCTGCGGGCATCCTCGCTGACGGACTGGGTGGGGATGTGCTTGTGGCCGTTCAGAATGATATCCGACCAGATTTCGTCCGAAATGACAAGACAGTCATTGGCGCGGTAGACCTCCATCGCCTTTTCCAACTCCCAGCGCTCCCACACGCGGCCGCAGGGGTTGTGCGGGCTGCAGAAGATCGCCACATGGATGTGGTTCGCCTTGATCTTGGCATCCATATCCTCAAAGTCCATCCGCCACACACCGTTTTCATCCTTGACCAGTGGGCTGTGCACAATTTTATAGCCGTTGTTTTCCACACTGGCGGTAAAGCCGATGTAGGTAGGGCTGTGCAGCAGCACGGCATCGCCGGGGGCAGCAAAGCTGGTCAAAGCAGAGATCACGCCGCCCAGCACACCGTTTTCGTACCCGATGCACTCTTTGGTCAGGCCGGTTACACCGTTGCGGGTCTGGTGCCAGCGGATGATGGAATCATAATATTCATCGGTCGCACTAAAATAGCCAAAGGCCGGGTGCTGGGCGCGCTCGATAATGGCCTGCTGGATGGTGGGTACCGTGGGAAAATTCATATCCGCCACCCACATGGGGATCACATCAAAGCCAGGTTTAGGCGCTTCGGGCGCAAAGCCGTTCATCTGGCCGACGGAATCTACCGCAATGGCGTCCTTGCCATGGCGGTTCATGATGGAAGTAAAATCATATTTCATTGCAACATGCTCCTTTGCTGTTTTCATCTTTTTCTCTGCTACCAGCATACCCCAAAATGCCGCCCCGCACAAGGTATGATTTTACGCTTTTATCTGACAAATCCACGCAAAACCGCCCCACCGGGTGCAGCGCTGCACCCGGCGGGGCGGTTCACTATCTTTATGGCAATACCGCATAATTCTAAGTGCCGATACGGCGAGCGAGGTGCGGCAGATGCTAAGCCAAAAGCGCAGATAATACTGAATGTATTATCGAGCATTTTGGCAACGCAGATGCCGTGCCGCAGCCGCCGGAGCGGTGCTTAAGCCGTCAGGCGGGAATTGTGCGGTGTTGCCTTATAATTTTGCCTTACAGCATGGCGGGAACCTGGGTTTCCACCTGCGGGGCGCCGCCTGCCAGTTCTTCTGCCGTAACGGGGGCAGGGTCAGCCTTGGTGGTCAGGCGCTCCTTGGCCACGGCCAGCATCAGCTTGATGCGGTTTTCCTGGTTGACGCGGGTGGCGCTGGGGTCATAGTCCACGGGGGTGATGTTGGCCTGCGGGTAGCGGGCGCGGATCTGGTTGATCATGCCCTTGCCTACAATGTGGTTCGGCAGGCAGCCAAAGGGCTGAGCACAAACGATATTTTCGTATCCGCCCTCCACCAGCTCGATCATTTCGGCGGTCAGCAGCCAGCCTTCGCCCATCTTGGCCCCCAGGGAGATAATGCCCTTGGGTTTTTCCATCAGTTCACGGAAAGAGCCGGGCGCATAGAAGCCGCTTTTGCGCATGGCATCGTTCATAGCGCAGCCGATGGAATCCATCCAGTCCAGCAGCTTATCCGTCGCCATTGCCTTGACCTTGCTGCCGCCGTACAGCTCCACGTCCAGTGTCATGTTGGCAACACAGTATTCCACAAAGCCCATCAGGCCGGGCAGGTTCACTTCGCAGTCCTGGCTTTCCAGGAATTTTTCCAGATCGTTGTTGCCCAGGGGCGAATACTTGACGTAAATTTCGCCCACAACGCCAACCTTGACTTTCGGCACGCGGGTAACAGGCACCGAAGCGTAAGAAGCGCAGATGACGGCGAACTGGCGTTTCATATCATGCACATTGTAGTTGATGCTCTTGTGCATCCAGCTCTGGATGGTGGCGATCCACTTTTCGGTCAGGGCATCAGCGGAGCCGGGCTTGTTCTCATAGGGCTTAGTCTGGCTGCGCAGGGCCACCAACAGGTCGCCGTAATAGATGCAGGCAATGACCTTGCGGATCAGCGGCAGGGTCAGCGGCAGGCCGCTGCCTTTTTCCAGGCCGGAAAAATTCAGCGATGCCACCGGGATATTACCGTACCCGGCCTTGACCAGCGCTTTGCGCAGCAGCTTGATGTAGTTGGATGCACGGCAACCGCCGCCCGTCTGGGTAATGAGCAGCGCGGTATGGTCCAGATCATACTTGCCGGAGTTCAGCGCGTCAATAAACTGACCGATGACCAGCAGCGCCGGGTAGCAGGTATCGTTGTGAACATATTTCAGGCCAAGCTGGGCGACCTCGCTGCCGCAGTTGCCCAGAACTTCCACATTATAGCCCTCGCACTCCAGCGCAGCCTGCAGCAGCCGGAACTGGGTAACGGCCATATTGGGGATCAAAATTTTGTGGGTCTTGACCATATCCTTGGTAAAATTGGGGGTCATGTATTCCATAAAGTGCCTCGCTTGTTTAGGTAGGGGGTAGGAAGTAGGAGTTAAGGCAATACCGCATAATTCTAAGTGCCGATACGGCGAGCGAGGTGCGGCAGATGCTAAGCCAAAAGCGCAGATAATACTGGATGCTGCAAAGGTGAGCGCCGCCAGTGGCGGAAACAGCGAACCGAAGCAGGGGCAGCGGTCGCAGAGTGCGAGGGGCTTTTGCCCCCGAAGCACGATGCGGGTACCGCAACCCGACATTATCGAGCATTTTGGCAACGCAGATGCCGTGCCGCAGCTGCCGGAGCGGTGCTTAAGCCGCAAGGCGGGAATTGTGCGGTGTTGCCTTAGGAGTTGACGGTATGGGAAAGCTGCGCTTAAGTGCTTTTGGCAACCGCTCTTTTCAAGCGCTTTTCCCTGCTTACTCTATCAAATTTTGCCGCAGGCTTTGCGGCGTGCTTTAACTCCTCACTCCTACCTCCTAACTCATCATTGGTCTTCTTTCCGTTCTTCCAGTGCGGCAAACAGGCTGCGCAGGCGGATGTTGACGGCGCCAAGGTTGGTGATCTCGTCAATTTTCAGCTGGGTGTACAGCTTGCCGCCTTCCTGCAAAATTTCGCGGGTCTCGTCGGTGGTAATGGCATCCAGGCCGCAGCCGAAGGATACCAGCTGCACCAGGTCCATATCCGGCTGGGTGGTGCAGTACTTGGCGGCCGCATACAGGCGGCTGTGGTAGGTCCACTGGTTTAGCACGGCGGTATCAAACTTTTCTTCATAGCAGCTGACGGAATCTTCCGTTACCACGGCAGCGCCCTGGCGGATGATCAGCTTATCAATGCCATGGTTGACCTCCGGATCCACATGGTAGGGGCGGCCGGCCAGCACAATAATGTGGCGGTGCTCCGCGCGGGCGCGGGCAATGATCTCGGCTCCCTTGGCGCGCACCTGGGTCATGTGGTGCTCGTACTCATCATACGCGGCATCAATGGCGGCATGTACTTCCTTAACAGGGATGCCAGGGAAATACTGGTCCAGAATGGCCGGGAAGCGCTTGGTAAAGTCCTTGCGGCGGGCCAGGTTGATGTAATCATAAATGAACTTGGTATTTTCCAGTTCCGGGCAGTTGCCGACCAGAACTTCGGGATAATAAGCAACCACGGGGCAGTTATAATGGTTATCGCCCAGGTGTTCGTCCACATTGTAGCTCATGCAGGGGTAGAACACAGCGTCCACGCCCATCTTGCACAGTTCGGCAATATGGCCGTGGCTGAGCTTTGCAGGGAAGCAGGCGGTATCGCTGGGGATGGTGGCCTGGCCTTCTTGGTACAGCTTGCGGCTGGAAACCGGGCTGACCTTGACGGTAAAGCCCAGCTTGGTAAAGAAGGTATGCCAGAACGGCAGCAGCTCATACATGTTCAGGCAGAGCGGAATGCCGATGACCCCGCGGGAATTGCCCTCGTTTTCCGGCTTATAATCCAGCAGCAGCTTGAGCTTGTAGGCGTACAGGTTCAGATCATCGTTGGTTGCCTTGCCGGTCACCGGCTTATCGCAGCGGTTGCCGGAAATATAGCGCTTGCCATCGGCAAACACATTGATGGTCAGCTGGCAGTGGTTGCCGCAGCCGCCGCACTGGACGGTGCTGACCTTCTGTTCAAAGTGTTCCAGCTCGTCCTGGGTCAGCACGGTGCTCATCTGGCCCGCTGCGGCGCGGGCTTTGCCGTACAGCGCAGCGCCGTAAGCGCCCATCAGGCCCGCAATGTCCGGGCGGATAACATTGACGCCCATCTCTTTTTCAAAGGCGCGCAGAACCGCCTCATTATAGAATGTACCGCCCTGCACCACAATGTTGCGGCCCAGTTCTTCCGGGCTGGAAGCACGGATCACCTTATACAGTGCGTTCTTGACCACCGAGATGGACAGGCCAGCGCTGATGTTTTCAATGGAAGCGCCGTCCTTCTGGGCCTGCTTGACACTGGAGTTCATGAACACCGTGCAGCGGCTGCCAAGGTCAACGGGCTTATCGGCAAACAGGCCAAGGGCGGCAAACTCCTTGACATCATAGCCCAGTGCCTGGGCAAAGGTCTGCAAAAAGCTGCCGCAGCCAGAGGAACAGGCTTCGTTCAGGAAGATATTGCTGATGGCCCCGTCCTCGATCTTAAAGCACTTCATATCCTGGCCACCGATATCAATGATGAAATCAACGTTGGGCATAAAGTGCTTGGCGGCAGTAAAGTGGGCCACAGTTTCTACCAGGCCGCGGTCACAATGGAACGCATTCTTGACCAGCTCTTCGCCGTAACCGGTGGTGGTCACGCTGGCGATCTGCAAACCGGGGTGCCGCTGGTACAGTTTCAGCAGCGTTTCCCGCACCAGGGGCAGCGGGTTGCCCAGGTTGGGCTGGTAGCTGGTGAACAGGATATTATCATTCTGGTCGATCACCACCAGCTTGATGGTGGTGGAACCGGAGTCAATACCGATATGTACCGGGCCGCAGTCCGCGCCAAAAGGCATGCAAGGCACCGAGGCTTTCAGGTGGCGGGCATGGAAGTCCTCATATTCCTGCTTATCCTTGAACAGGGGCGGCAGGCTGATGTAAGTTGCGGTGGCGCTGTATTCATCCAGGCGGCTGGCAACCTCATTCAGATCAAACTCCTGGTCTGCATAGAACGCAGCTCCCAGCGCCACGTACAGCAGGCTGTTTTCCGGGCAGGTACCGGTCACATGCAGGGTTTCGTCAAAGCTTTTGCGCAGCACGGTGGAGAAAGTCAGCGGCCCGCCCAGGTACAAAATATTGCCCTTGATGGGGCGGCCCTGTGCCAGGCCGGCAATGGTCTGGTTTACCACAGCCTGATAAATGGAAGCCGCAATATCCCCCGCCTGTGCGCCCTGGTTGATCAGGGGCTGGATGTCGCTTTTGGCAAACACACCGCAGCGGGATGCAATGGTGTAAGTACGGGTGGATTTCTGCGCCGCCTTATCCATCTCATCTGCGCTCATCTTCAGCAGGGTGGCCATCTGGTCAATAAATGCGCCGGTGCCGCCTGCGCAGCTGCCGTTCATGCGCACTTCGGTACCGTTGGTCAGGAACAAGATCTTGGCATCCTCGCCGCCCAGCTCAATGATGCAGTCGGTACCCGGCGCCAGCTTGTTGGCGGCCACGCGGGTGGCAAACACTTCCTGCACAAAGGGCACCTTGCAGCTGTCGGCAAGGCCCATACCGGCGGAACCGGAGATTGCCAGCTTTGCTCTGCCATCCGGCAGATAGTTCTGCGCGGCGCGGTGCAGCAGCTCCTTGCCTTTTTCCAGAATATGGCTGTAGTGGCGCTCATAGGTGGAATATACGATCTGCTCTGCATCGTTCAGCACGACGCATTTAATGGTAGTTGAACCGATGTCCAAACCAACTCTCATGGGGTTGACCTCCTAGGGGTATGAAAACGTTCTCCGTTTTTGAACTCTGAAAGCGGCATTCTGCACGCGGGGCTGCGCCTTTTTGGAACAAGGCGAAATTCATATTATTGTACCGCTTTTCGGCAAATGATGCAAGATGAAATGCTCCCTTTGCCCTGTATTCTGGATGCAAGAATGCAGTATATAAAATAAAGATATCATAAAGTTTTGAACGTTTTTTGAACAAATTCTTTTTGTAAACGGCATTTCTTGACTTTTTTCATGGTATAATGCTATTAAAACCATCTCTGATTATTTTCAAAAGGAGTATCAATCCATGGCATCTTTGCTTTTGCCAATCATTTATCTGGCGTTTATCAGCCTTGGTCTGCCGGACGCCCTGCTGGGCGCGGCATGGCCCACCATGTACCCGCAGCTGGGGGCGCAGGTTTCCTGGGCGGGCGGCGTTTCAATGATCATTTCCGCCTGCACCATCCTTTCCGCCCTGGCGAGCGACCGCCTGAACGAGCGCCTTGGCACTGGGCGGGTCACCGCCATCAGCGTTGCCACCACGGCAGCGGCGCTGTTCGGGTTTTCCTTCTGCCATGCGTTCTGGCAGCTCTGCCTGTGGGCCATCCCCTATGGGCTGGGCGCGGGCAGCGTGGATGCAGCCTTAAACAACTATGTTGCCCTGCACTACAAAAGCCGCCATATGAGCTGGCTGCACTGCATGTGGGGTGTGGGTGCCAGCCTTGGCCCCGTTATTATGGGGCAGGCACTGGCCGGTTCCGGCTGGCAGGGCGGCTACCGCATCATTGGCATTTTGCAGGTGGTGCTGACAGTGGTGCTGCTGTTCAGCCTGCCGCTGTGGAAGCTGCCGCAGGACGCTATGGGTGGCGAGCCGTTCACCCCGCAGCACCGCAGCTTTCCGGAGCTGCTGAAAATCACCGGTGTGCCGGAAGTTCTGGTCTGCTTTTTGTGTTACTGCGCACTGGAATCCACCGCCGGGATGTGGGCCTCCAGCTACTGCACCCTGGTGCGTGGTTTGGATGCCCAGACCGCTGCCAGCTGGGCCAGCCTGTTCTATTTGGGCATTACCGCCGGGCGGTTTGTTTCCGGCTTTTTGACGATGAAGATGAGCGATCGCAACATGATCCGGCTGGGGCAGGTGTTAATTGCCCTGGGCATTCTGCTGGTTCTGCTGCCTGCCGGGAACAACGTGCTGTTTGTGGGCCTGATTTTGATCGGCTTGGGCTGCGCCCCTGTTTACCCCTGCATCATCCACGAAACGCCGGTCAATTTTGGCCGGGAGCTGAGCATGTCGATGACGGGGTTACAGATGGCCTTTGCCTATGTGGGCTCCTGCCTGGCCCCGCCGCTGTTCGGCCTGCTGGCACAGAACGTTACCCCCAGGCTGTACCCCTGGTACCTAGCCGTTGGGCTGGTGGTCATGGTCATCATGTCTGAAAGTCTGCACGCCAAAAAGGCCGCCGAGCACCGTTAAGCATGCTTAGCGCAGCAAAACCGCATAAACTGTCGCAAAACGCTGCGCAGACCCTTGCCTTTTGCTTTGCCGGGATTGTATAATAAAAATAAAGGCAATACCGCATAATTTTAAGTGCCGATACGGCGAGCGAGGTACGGCAGATGCTAAGCCAAAAGCGCAGATAATACTGGATGCTGCAAAGGTGAGCGCCGCCAGTGGCGGGAACAGCGAACCGAAGCAGGGGCAGCGGTCGCAGAGTGCGAGGGGCTTTTGCCCCCGAAGCACGATGCGGGTACCGCAACCCGACATTATCGAGCATTTTGGCAACGCAGATGCTGTGCCGTAGCCGCCGGAGCGGTGCTTAAGCCGCTAGGCGGGAATTGTGCGGTGTTGCCCAAAGCTATTGTCGTTTTTTGTGTGATACCAGAACTGAACAGGAGGGCTGTTTTATGCGTTGCTCCATCTGCGGCGGCCATCTGACCAACCAGCGCTGTGATGACTGCGGAATGATTTTTCCCCCTGAGGACCGCTATACTCTGCACCATACCGAGGATCCCAACTGCCCCTCCCACGTTGAGCCGGGGCAGAAAGCCCGTCCGGTCTCGCTGGCGGCGGATTACGCCCGCCACCGGGCCGAAAGCGCACCGCGCCCCCAGCCGTCCCAGCGGCCTACCAAGCCAACTTACCAGAACAGCAATTCCGGCAGGCGCAAGGGCTCCCAGATTCTCGGTCTGATTATTGCGCTGGTCTGGGTCGTGATCTGTTTGATGATCAGCTTCGCCAATATCAGCTTCGCCAATATGAGATAAACTGGTTTCATTGTCTCCTATCTCTGCTTTTTTATTTTCTGCCAACGAAACCAAAAGCCCGCCGAGCACCATAAAAAATGCTCTGCGGGCTTTCGCTATATCTTTAGGCAATACCGCATAATTCTAAGTGCCGATACGGCGAGCGAGGTGCGGCAGCTGCTAAGCCAAAAGCACAGATAATACTGGATGTCTTATCGAGCATTTTGGCAACGCAGATGCCGTGCCGCAGCCGCCGGAGCGGTGCTTGAGCCGTTAGGCGGGAATTGTGCGGTATTGCCTTTATATACCGGATTTCTTTTCTCAATTCAACGTCTTCCCAAAGAACTCCAGCTCCGGGCGGATGGTGGCCATCAGGTCATCGAACTGGTCTGGGGTCAGGCTCTGGGCTCCATCGCTCTTGGCTCGGGCGGGGTCGTTGTGCACCTCGATCATCAAGCCGTCTGCACCGACTGCCACCGCAGCTTTGGCCAGGCTGGGCACCATAAAGGCGATGCCCGCGGCGTGGCTGGGGTCAATCACAACCGGCAGATGGGTCATCTTTTTCAGCATGGGCACGGCGGAAATATCCAGCGTGTTGCGCATGCTGGTTTCAAAGGTGCGGATGCCGCGCTCGCACAGCACAACATTGGGGTTGCCCTCTGCCATAATATACTCGGCGCTCATCACCAGCTCCTCCAGCGTGGCGGAAAGGCCGCGCTTGAGTAGAACGGGGATGTTGGTGCGGCCAACAGCCTTGAGCAGTTCAAAGTTCTGCATGTTGCGCGCGCCGATCTGGATCATATCCACGCCGGTTTCCTCAAACAGGGGGATATGCTCGCTGTTCATCAGTTCGGTCACAATGGGCTGGCCGGTCTGGCTGCGGGCATGGGCCAGCAGTTCCAGGCCCTCGGCACGCAGCCCCTGGAAGCTGTAGGGGCTGGTGCGCGGCTTGAATGCGCCGCCGCGCAGGATGCTGGCCCCCGCGGCCTGCACACGCTGCGCCACAAAGGTGATCTGCTCCTTGCTTTCCACGCTGCAGGGACCCGCCATCACGGCAAAATGGCCGCCGCCAACCTTGATTTTCTTATCACCCACTTCCACCACGGTATCGTCCGGGTGGAACTTGCGGTTTGCCTTTTTGTAAGGCTCCGAAACACGGCGGCAGGTTTCCACCACCGGGTTTGCCAGCACCCAGCTTTCGCTCAGCGCCTTGGTATCACCAATCAGGCCCAGAATGTGGGTATCGCTGCCCATAGAATCGTTGATCTGGTACCCCATCGTCTGCAGTTCGTTGCAGAAAGCTTTGACCTTTTCATCCGGGGCATGCTGTTTTAATACGATGATCATGACATATTCTCCTCTATTTCTTATCCGCTTTACGGTAATTCTTTTATCCTTTAACGCTGTACAGTTTAGCACATTAAAGTGTTAAAGTCAACCCCTGTTTTGACATTATTTTGCCCGCGGCGTATAATAAGGCTGTATTTGCAATGTGTGCCGTAAAATAACGGAGCATCGTGTTTTCCGGCACATACAGAGAAAGAGGTATTTTTACCATGGGTAAAGAAGCAAAAACCAACGCCATGCGCATGCTGGAGCGTGCCAAGGTGAATTATACATCGCACGAATATCCCCACGAGGAAGGCCAGGCTGTGGACGGTGCCCATGTGGCGCAGCTTACCGGCCAGGACCCTGCCAAGGTGTTTAAGACCCTTGTCACCCAGGGGGCAGACCGCAACTATTACGTGTTTGTTGTGCCTGTTCTGGCGGAACTGGATCTGAAGAAAGCCGCCAAGAGCGTGGGCGTGAAAAGCGTTGCCATGATTCATGTGGCAGACATCAACAAGGTAACCGGCTACATCCGCGGCGGGTGCAGTCCCGTTGGCATGAAAAAGCAGTTTGCCACCGTGTTTGACGAAAGCTGCCTGGCCCAGCCCACCATCCTGGTTTCCGGCGGGCGGATCGGCACCCAGATCGAATGCGCCCCGGCAGACCTTGTTAAAGTAACCCGCGGCAAAACCGCCGCCATCACCGCGGAGAACGCCTGATGATGCGGCTGGATAAATACCTGTCCGAGCGGCTGGGTATCCCCCGCGGGGAAAGCCGTAAGCTGGCCGCCAAGGGCCGCGTGACGGTGAACGGCGTGCTGACCAAAAAGGCTGATACTCAGATCGAGGAAGCCACTGCCGAGGTTGCCGTGGACGGCAGACTGTTGACCGGGGCTTACCAGAAATACGTTTACCTGATGCTGAACAAACCGGAGGGCGTTGTGAGCGCCGCGCAGGACAAACGTGACACCACCGTGGTGGATCTGGTAAAAGATGCGTTCCCCCGCCGACAGCTATTCCCCGCCGGGCGGCTGGACAAAACCAGCACTGGCTTTGTGCTGCTGACGGATGACGGCACGCTGGCGCATGACATCCTTGCGCCGGGCCGCCATGTGCCCAAGCAGTACCTTGTTACGCTGGATACCCCGCTGACCAACGCGATGCGGGTTGGCTTTGCCGCCGGGGTCACATTGGCAGACGGCCAGACGCTGGCCCCTGCTGAGGTGAAGCCCGCCGGAGCTGACCCCTGTGTGGTGCGGGTCACGCTGCACCAGGGGGTCTACCACCAGATCAAGCGGATGTTCGGCGTGTTTGACGCCGGGGTGAACGCCCTGCACCGGGAAGTCATTGGCCCCGTTGCGCTGGATGCTGCCCTTGTTCCCGGCCAGTGGCGGGAGCTGACCGCAGAAGAAGTAAATGCCCTGCGCGCCGCCGCCAAACCGAAAAATTGAATTTCATTTTATTATCAGCTCACAAACACACCCCGGCCCCGTGCGCATCTTGCACCGGGCCGGGTTTATTTTTAATTAAAAAAGAATAAAGAATAATGAATAATGTTTGTATATTCCAAGGCTTTTTAACGCAAAATCCCGCTGCGTTTGTAGAAATAGACGATATTTTCGACGTTTCAGATACGCCCCAGGCCAGCTGCTCCGGCAAAAAGCATTCCGGCCAGAGCAACGGACCTGTTTTATTTGCGCCGCCGCGGGCGGCGCACCGACATTATTCTTTATTCATTATTCATTATTATTTATTACTTGGGAGAAATTGTGTGCAATAACTGGTCGCCCTGCACCGGGCCGACTGCCTTATTTTTTTCCCTCATCCCGCAACCACAACCACACTCCAAAGCATCCCGCTGCCCTGCACCAGCAGCATCACGGCTTCCACCGCAACGGCGGCCAGCACACACACAATGATGGGACACTTTTTCCATGCCAGACCACCTGCCACGGCAGCCCCCACAACCCCCAGCACCGGGTTGGCATCCACGCTAAACACACCGGGAAACACCAGCGCCGTCATGGCGGTATAGGGGATCAGCTGCAAAAAGTGTTCGACCCGCGCGCTCAGCCTGATGCGGCCCATCAAAAAGGCGGGCAGCACACGGGGCAGGTAGGTCACCAGAGTCATACCCAAAATCATCAGGTAGATATCACGGTTCTGCATGGCTGTTCTCCTCACTTGCCGCATTGGGCGTTACAAAAAATGACCCCAGCGCCGCGCATCCCAGCGTGGAAAGGATCATCGACCAGCCGGAATCCAGCTGCACCACGTTGCACAGCACAGTGTTGCAGAGCGCCGTCAGCACAACCAGCGCGGCCAGGCGGCCGTTGCCGTGCAGGCCGGGCATCAGCAGGCCAATGAACATAGCATACAGCGAAATGCCCAGTGCCGCGGTGATCAGCGGCGGCAGCAGCCCGGTTGCAATGGCCCCCAGCCAGCTGCCCAGCGCCCAGGAAAGATAGGAGCAGAGCGCCATGGAGAAAAAGTACCGCGGCGTGCGCGGGGCGTTGGCCGTGGTGGTGTACACGGCAAAGGTTTCGTCCGTAACGCCAAAAGCGGCCAGCATACGCACCGGCAACCTGCCGCCCTGCATCTGGTTGAACACGCAGGTGCTCATGATGATATGCCGCAGGTTCAGGATAAATGTTGTCAGCACAATGGTCAGCACAGCAGCGCCCTGCGCCACCATACCAGCAGCCATCATCTCGCTGGCACCGCCGTATACGGTCAAGGACATCAGCACCGTCTGCCAGGTGTTCAGGCCCGCCTGGCGCGCCATTACGCCATAGGCAATGCCCACCGGCACATACCCCAGCATAATGGGCACCGCGCTGCGGGTCCCGGCCAGCCACTCCTCTTTTTTGGTCATATTCCTTCCCCTTTTCCTACTGATCTGGTTGATTGCGCGAAATATGGTTTATTATAACACCGCCCCCTGGTCGCAGCAAGTTTTTCTTGCCGTAAGAGATAGAATAGCGTATAATGTAAAAGAATATATTTTGTTTTTACCTTGTGTGCCCTTTGGCCATTCTTCTGCCGGGCACACCCACCTATAAATTTGATTGGGGGATTTGCAAATGTCTGGTTTTATCTCGCTTTCCGTGCCGAACTTCGGCGAAAAAGAAGCAGCTTACGCTGCCGAGGCTATTACTTCCGGCTGGGTTTCCACCAGCGGTGCCAAAGTTAGCGAATTTGAGGAAGCACTGGCTGCTTATGTAGGCATGCCACGCGCTGTTGCCGCCAACAGCGGCACCTCCTCGCTGCACCTGGCCGCAATGGCGGCGGGCATCCGCCGCGGGGATGAGGTGATTGTGCCCACCCTGACCTTTATTGCCGCTGTCAACCCGCTGACCCGCTATGTGGGCGCGGAACCGATCTTCATCGGCTGCAACGATACCCTTTGCATTGACCCGGACGCCGTGGAGGATTTTTGTGCCAACCACTGCACCCTGAAAGAGGACGGGCTGTACAATAACAAAACCGGTGCCCGCGTGCGTGCGCTGGGCGTGGTGCATGTGTTTGGCAATATGGCCGATATGCCCCGCCTACTGGACATTGCCCGCCGCTACAAGCTGATTTTGATTGAGGACGCCACCGAAGCGCTTGGCACCCGCTACACCGCAGGCCCACTGGCTGGCAAGGCTGCCGGCACCATGGGCGATATCGGCTGCTACAGCTTTAACGGCAACAAGATCATGACCACCGGCGCAGGCGGTTTTGTGGTTTCCAACCACGCCGATTGGGCCGAGCACGCCAAGCACCTTTCCACCCAGGCCAAGGCCGATATGCTGCAATTTCTGCATGATGAAGTCGGCTACAACTACCGCATGACCAACGTGCAGGCCTGCCTGGGCCTTGCCCAGCTGGAAAGGCTGGAGAGCTTTGTGGAGACCAAGAAAGCCCGCTACGACCAGTACAAAGCTGCTCTGGACGGCGTACACGGCCTTCGTATTCTGCCGTTCAAAGAGGAATCTGACGGCGTGCGCTCCAACCACTGGTTCTACAGCCTGTACCTGAAAGATTCCGGCCTTGACCGCGATACCGTGATTGCCAAACTGCAGGAGCAGGGCATCCAAACCCGCCCGGTATGGGCTCTGATCAACGAGCAGGCCGACTACCCCAAAAACGAAGCGTACGCCCTGGAAAAAGCCCAGGACTACCGCAAGTACATCGTCAACCTGCCCTGCTCCACCAACCTGACCGAACAAGACTGCGAACGCGTGATCGCGGCAGTTAAGAACCTGTAATTTGAGTTAGGAGGGAGGAGCTAGAAGTTAGGAGTTATTGGTGTGCGCTGCCGCGCGCAATTTTGGATATTAAGTCTTTCACCTTTTTCAAAATTTGCGGCGTAAGCCGCACTTTCAACTCCTAAGGCAATACCGCATAATTCTAAGTGCCGATACGGCGAGCGAGGTGCGGCAGATGCTAAGCCAAAAGCGCAGATAATACTGGATGTCTTATCGAGCATTTTGGCAACGCAGATGCCGTGCCGCAGCCGCCGGAGCGGTGCTTAAGCCGTAAGGCGGGAATTGTGCGGTGTTGCCCTAACTCCTACTTCCTAACTCCTACCTTTCCAAGGGGGTATTTTACCTGAAAGTCGAAGAACTTTTTATTTCGGAGTCCTGCACGGTGCTGGATACGATGAAAAAGCTGGATGAAACGGGCCAGCGCATCCTGTTTATTGCGCCGGAGGGCAAGCTGAAGGCCGTTGTGACAGATGGGGATATCCGCAAGTGTATCCTGCGCGGCGGCGCGCTCAGCGCCCCGCTGACCCAGGCTGCCAATTATCACCCCCACAGCCTGCCGGTGGCCGAGCGCGGCCGCGCCCGCGCCGAGCTGCAGCGCCTTGGCATTGATGCCCTGCCCATTCTGGACAAGCACGGCGTCATCACCGATATTGTGTTTGCGGGCGGCGTGGATGTGGACAACCGCAAAAAGGTGGATATCCCCGTTGTGATGATGGCGGGCGGCCTTGGCACGCGGCTGTACCCCTACACCAAAATTCTGCCCAAGCCGCTGATTCCGGTGGGGGAACAGCCCATTGCCGAGCTGATTTTTTCCCGCTTCCGGGATTTTGGCTGCCGCCATATGACGATGATTGTCAACTACAAGCGCGGCATGATCAAGAGCTACTTTGCCGACCTGGAAAAAGACTATACCGTTGACTTTATTGACGAAGATGTGTTCATGGGCACCGGCGGCGGGCTCTGCCTGCTGAAAGGGCGGATGGATTCCCCGTTTTTCTTTACCAACTGTGATACCCTACTGGACCTGGATTACGGCGACCTGTACCAGTACCACAAAGCCCACGGCAACCTGGTTACCATGGTATGCGCGTTCAAGCACTATGTAGTGCCTTACGGTGTTGTTGAACTGGGCGAAGACGGCGGCATTGCCGCCATGCGGGAAAAGCCGGAGCTGAACTTTTTGACCAACACCGGCGTTTACGTTGTGGAGCCGCGCGTGGTGGAAGAGATGAAGATGGGCGAAGTGATCGGCTTCCCTGATGTGATCGACCGCTACCGCGCCGCCGGTGAAAAAGTAGGCATCTACCCCATCAACGAAAGCTCCTGGATGGACATGGGCCAGATGGAAGAGCTGGAAAAGATGAGAAGAAAACTGGAACAACAGAGCTGAGTTAGGAGTTAGGAGTAATTTATGCCTGTAACGATCATTGCTGAAGCCGGGGTAAACCACAACGGCGATTTGGAAACCGCCAAGCGGATGGCTTATGTGGCTAAGGAATGCGGTGCAGATATTGTAAAATACCAGACCGCTGTGCCGGAGCTTGTGGTGAGCAGGTTCGCCGAAAAAGCCGAATACCAGAAACAGACCACCGATGCCGCCGAAAGCCAGCTGGAGATGATTCGCAAGCTGCATTTTTCGTTTGAGGGCCACCGGGAACTGAAAGAATACTGCGATTCCATTGGCATCCAGTATCTTTCCGCGCCGTTTGATATCCCCAGTGTGCGGTTTTTGGGCACACTGGGCATGCCGCTCATTAAAATTCCGTCCGGTGAGATCACCAACCTGCCCTATCTGGAAGAGATCGGCAAGCTGCACACCCCGGCGCTGCTTTCCACCGGCATGTGCAACTTAAGCGAGATCACCGACGCCCTTGGCATCCTGGACGACAACGGCTGCCCGGAAGTAACCATTCTGCACTGCAACACCCAGTACCCGACTCCCTATGAGGATGCCAACCTTACCGCCATGCTGGAGCTTTTTGACCAGTTCGGCCTGCCGGTCGGGCTTTCGGACCACACGCCGGGCTGGGAATGCGATGTTGCTGCCACGGTACTTGGTGCGCAGGTGATTGAAAAGCACTTTACGCTGGATAAATCCTGGCCCGGACCGGACCAAAAAGCCAGCCTGGACCCGACCGAGTTCAAGGCCATGGTACAGGCCGTGCGCCATGTGGAAGCCGCCCTTGGCGACGGCCACAAGCACCTGACCGCCAGCGAAGCCCCCAACAAGGCCATTGCCCGCAAGAGCATTGTGGCCGCGCGGCCCATCAAGGCAGGCGAAGTGTTCACCGCCGAAAACTTGCTGACCAAGCGCCCCGGCGATGGTATTTCCCCCATGCTGTGGTACACCGTCCTTGGCCAGACCGCCAAGCGCGACTTTGCCGAAGACGAAAAGATCGAGCTGTGATTTTTACGGGGGGTTCTCCGGCCTTTTTGCAAAAAGGCCTTGGCGAAAAACTCTGAATAGAAATAATAGAATTGGGACTTCATCGTAATATCCGTGGGATGGCTCCCTCTTAGCCGCTTTGATGCATTTTAAGCGGCAATATTGGGCAGGGTTTATTCCGTAATTTTTTATGCACGCAATAAGGAACCACCCCTCAGGCCGCATCGCGTCCAGCTCCCCTCCAGGGGAACCAATATAAAGTTAAGGCAACACCGCACAATTCCCGCCTGACGGCTTAAGCACCGCTCCGGCGGCTGCGGCACGGCATCTGCGTTGCCAAAATGCTCGATAATACACAAAGTATTATCTGCGCTTTTGGCTTAGCATCTGCCGCACCTCGCTCGCCGTATCGGCACTTAGAATTATGCGGTATTGCCTTAACTCCTCCCTCCTAACTTCTAACTATTATGAAAAACATCACCATCATCACCTCCACCCGTGCGGAATATGGGCTGCTGCGGCCGGTTATCCAAAAGGTTGCGACGGCACAGGACCTGCAATTACAGTTGGTTGTTACCGGGGCACATCTCTGTGCCCGGTTTGGCAATACGGTGCAGGAAATTGAGGCTGACGGCCTGCCCATTGCGGCCCGCCTGCCGATTTTTGAAGAAGAGAACCCCAACGAACCGGTGACCCTTACCATTGCACGCACCATCACGGTATTTGACGGCTATTTTGCCGCCCACCGCCCGGATGTGGTGCTGCTTCTGGGCGACCGCTTTGAAATTTTTGCGGTGGCTACAGCGGCTGCGGCACGGCATATCCCCATTGCGCATATTTCCGGCGGGGATGTAACCCTTGGTGCGGCGGATGAATACTACCGCCACTGCATCACCAAAATGGCGGCGCTGCACTTCCCCAGCTGTGCCGAAAGCGCGGCCCGGCTGGTGCGCATGGGCGAAGCCCCCAAAACCGTGTTCTGCGTGGGCGGCCTGGGCGATGAAAACATCCGCACCCTGCCCAAAATGACGCGGCAAGAATTGTGCGCTTCCACCGGCTTTGACCTGATGCAGCCTTTTGCCATCGTGACCTACCACCCCGAAACTTCCGCCTCGGCGGGCGATCCTGCCGCGCAGGCGGATGCCCTGTGCGCCGCAATGGAAGCGGTTCCCGGCGTGTTCTGGCTGATCACCGGTTCCAACGCGGATGCCGGCGGCGCTGTGTGCACCGCCAAAATGCAGGCGTTTGCCGCCGCCCACCCGCAGCGTGCCGGGTTCATCAACAGCCTGGGGCTCAAGCGGTATCTTTCCGCCATGCAGTGCGCTGCGCTGGTGGTGGGCAATTCCAGTTCCGGCGTGGTGGAAACGCCCACGTTCGGTGTGCCGACCGTCAACATCGGCAGCCGCCAGGCCGGGCGCATCATCTGCCAGAACGTGCTGTGCTGTGCTGCCGCTGCCCCCGCAATCGAGGCCGCCCTGCGCCGTGCCCTGACCCCGGAATTTTCCGCCGTGGCCCACGCCGCACAAAGTCCCTATAACGGCGGCGATACCAGCGGCAAGATCTGCCGGGTTCTGGCCCAATTTGACTTTGCCAAACCCAAAACGTTTTATGACGGCCCCGTGCCGGAATTTAACCCCAAAAGGAGCATCTCCCTATGAAAATTCTGATCGTTGGTCTGGGCAGCATGGGCAAGCGCCGTGCCCGCCTGACCAAAGGCATTGATTCCAGCATCCGCATTGCGGGTGTCGATACGGCGGAATCCCGCCGGGTGGAAGCCACCGACCTTGGCCTGATCGACGCCGCTTACCCCAGCATCGCTGAAGCCGTTGCCGCCGAAGCCCCGGACGCCGCCCTTGTTTGCACCGCTCCCCTGACCCACGCGGCCATCATCAGCGAGCTGCTGGACAACAGCCTGCCGGTATTTACCGAGCTGAATCTGGTTGCTGACGGCTATGAGGAAAACATGGCAAAAGCGAAGGAAAAAGGCGTGCTGCTGTTTCTTTCTTCCACCATGCTTTACCGGCGCGAAACTCAGTACATCAAGCAGCAGGTGGCTGCATTCGGCAAGCCGGTGCATTATATTTACCATATTGGCCAGTACCTGCCGGATTGGCACCCGTGGGAAAACTACAAAAACTTTTTTGTGGGCAACGCCCGCACCGGCGGCGTGCGCGAGATTTTTGGCATTGACCTGCCCTGGCTGCTGGATACCTTTGGCGATGTGACCCATGTGACCGTGCAGGAGGACAGCATCAGCGACCTTGGGCTGCCCTATCCTGATTGCGTTACCCTGCTGCTGCGCCATGCTTCCGGCGCGCAGGGTGTGCTGGCAGCAGATGTGGTAAGCCCCAAGGCGGTGCGCAACTTTGAATGCTTTGGCGATGGTCTGCACCTGTTCTGGGAGGGCAACCCCAAAGCGCTGTATGAGTTCAAGAACGGTGACAAACAGTTTGTGGACACCTACACCAGCTTTGAGCATGACAACCGCTACAGCGACAACATTGTAGAGAACGCCTATGTGGATGAGCTGACCAACTTTTTTGCCTGCCTGCGCGGCGAAGAAACGTCCCGCTGGAGCTTTGAAAAAGATTTGGCCGCCATCCGCATTATGGATAAAACCTGAAAATCAGTTAGGAGGTAGAAGTTAGGAGTTGAATGTGCGGCTTGCGCCGCGATTTTGAAATAAGGCAAAACCTGATATTCAAAGGCAACACCGCACAATTCCCGCCTTGCGGCTTAAGCACCGCTCCGGCAGCTGCGGCACGGCATCTGCGTTGCCAAAATGCTCGATAATGTCGGGTTGCGGTACCCGCATCGTGCTTCGGGGGCAAAAGCCCCTCGCACTCTGCGACCGCTGCCCCTGCTTCGGTTCGCTGCATCCGCCACTGGCGGCGCTCACCTTTGCAGCATCCAGTATTATCTGCGCTTTTGGCTTGGCATCTGCCGCACCTCGCTCGCCGTATCGGCACTTAGAATTATGCGGTATTGCCTAAAATATGCGCGGATGCGCACACCAATAACTCCTAACTCCTAACTTAAAAGGGGGTCACCATGCTTACTGCCCTGTTTATCGGTCTGGGGTCCATCGGGACCCGGCATTTGAAAAATCTGACGGCGATCTGCGCACAGCGCGGGCTGGCGCTGCGGGCTGATGCGCTGCGCAGTGATTTAGCCCGCCCGCTGCGCCCCGGCGTGGCGGAGCTGCTGCACAGCCAGTTCACCACCTTGCAGGATTCCGCCGCCTTGCCGCACTACGATTTGGCGTTTATCACCAACCCCACCAGCCTGCACGCGCAGGCATTGGAGGAAATTCGCGGCCTGGCAGACGCGCTGTTTATCGAAAAGCCCATTGTTTCCGCCGAGCAGACGGATGTAGACCTTGCCACCCTGCTGCCCGCCGGGCAGAAAGCCTATGTGGCTGCACCCATGCGCTGGTGCGGCACCATGCTGGCGCTGAAAAATCACCTGCCCGGCCTGCGCCCCTACAGTGCGCGGGTGATCTGTTCCTCCTACCTGCCGGACTGGCGGCCGGGGGTGGATTACCGCACGGTGTACAGTGCCCACAAGGCCCTGGGCGGCGGCGTGACCATCGACCTGATCCATGAATGGGATTACCTGGTCGATCTCTTCGGCGTGCCGGAAACAATTTGTAATATACGCGGAAAATATTCCGATTTGGAAATCGATTCTGACGACCTTTCCATCTATATTGCCCAATATCCCACCCTGCTGGCGGAAGTGCACCTGGATTACTTTGGCCGCACCTACCGCCGCTCCATTGAGCTGTTCTGCAAGGATGGCAGCTGCGTGGCGGATTTTGGCGCCGGAACGCTGACCCTGCCCAACGGTGCGGTGGAACACTATGAGGAGGACGTCAACGAGCGCTACCTGCGCGAGATGAATTATTTCCTTGACTATGCCGCCGGGGAGAAAACCGAGAGCCTGAACCCGCCCGCCACGGCACTGCAAGTATTAAAACTGACATTGGGGGAACAACAATGAACCGTCTGTTGATCACCATCTGCGGCCGTGCAGGCAGCAAGGGCTTTAAGAACAAAAACCTCAAAACCTTCTGCGGCCACCCGCTGGTGTATTATTCGCTCAGCGCCGCCGAGCTGTTTATCAAAAAGCATCCCGAACTGCACATTGACATTGCCCTAAACACCGACAGCCCGGAGCTGGCCGAATTGGTTGCCGCCAAGTACCCGGAAGTCATCTTCCTGCCGCGCGGCGAGGAACTGGGCGGCGACCGCGTGCCTAAGATGGCTGTCTATCAGGACAGTCTGCACCGCATGGAGGAACGCACCGGCCAGCCGTATGACTGGTACATGGACCTGGACATCACCAGCCCCCTGCGCACCGAATCGGACATCGAAAACGCCTTCGCCAAAAAACAGAGCCGCGATGATCTGGATCTGGTGTTCAGCGTGTGCGAAGCCCGCCGCAATCCCTGGTTCAATATGGTCAAAACTGTGGACGACCATGTTGAACAGGTCTGCAAGAGTGAGTTCACCGGCCGCCAGCAGGCTCCGGATGTGTATGATGTAAACGCTTCCATCTATGTCTTCAAGCGGGATTTCCTCGCCACCAACACGGACGGCATGCTGTGGCGCGGCAAGATCGGCATCAGCGTGATGATGGATACCGGCATTATTGATATCGACTCGGAGCACGACTACCTGTTGATGGAAGCCATTGCCCAGCACCTGTATGCCCATTACCCGGAATTTGCCGCTGTGCAGGAGAACATTCGTGACTGACCTGGCGTTCAATCTGATCATGGACTGCGGCCAAGCTATGCTGGCCAATGGCGGCGAGGTGTTCCGCGCGCAGGACACCATGGAGATCATGGCCCGCAGCTTCGGCATTGTGGATTTCCATGTTTATGTGCTGACCAACGGCATTTTTGCTTCCGCCCAAAACGGAACGGTCAGCGCTGTACGGCATGTTCCGGCGGTTTCCACCAACCTGGGCCATGTGGAGGCCATCAATGCCATTTCCCGCCGTGTGGCGGATGGCGAACTGGACCTGAACAGCGCCCAGCTGGAATTTGAGCGGATGAAGCGGATGCCCACCCTCTCCCCACTGTACAACTGTGTAGCAGGCACCATGGGGGCCGGCTGCTTTGCCATGCTGTTTGGCGGCGGCCTGCCGGAAATGCTGGTGGGTGCGCTGGGCGGGCTGCTGGCCTCCGCCAGTTCCTGCGCGCTCAGCAAGCACCATATCAGCCGCATTTTCCGCGATATGCTTTCCGCCATTGCCGGCACGCTGACTGCTTTGATTGCTCAGCTGGTCTACCCGGCCCTGCAGGTCAACTTTGCCATCATCGGCGCGCTGATGGTGCTGACCCCCGGCGTTGCCTTAACTATGGGCATCCGTGATATCATCAACAGCGATTATCTTTCCGGCACCATCCGGCTTGTGGATGCCCTGCTGGTTGCGGGATGCCTGGCTGTCGGCGTCACTCTGGGGTATACCTTATTAAGCACAGTAACGGGGGTGGTATGGTGAGTGCTGCTCCTGTCTGGTTTAGCATGCTGGTTCAGTTTGTGGTTGCCATGGTTGCAACCATCTCGTTCGGCATCACCTTTCAGGTGGGCCGCCGCCATTACTGGACCTGCGGTTTTGTGGGGGCCGTTGGCTGGACGATCTACATTGCCTGCACTACCCTTGGCGGTATGACCGCCCCCATGGCCACACTGATTGCCACACTGCCGCTGGCCGCGCTTTCCCGCTTTTTTGCCATCCGGCACAAGGCCCCCATCACGGTATTTCTGCTGACCGGCATTTTTCCCCTGGTGCCCGGCGCGGGCATTTATTACACGGCTTACTATTTTTTGCGCAACGACCGCGCCCTGTGCACCAGCAAAGGCATTGAAACCTTAAAAGTTGCCGTTGCCCTGGCCCTTGGCATTGCCATCGTATGCTCCATCCCCCTGCCCAAGCGCCACGCCGCCAGCAGGCAGGCAAAATAAAAAATATGAAGCCCGGTGCTTCTTTGATATGCTACCCCTAGAGTAGACAGAGAAAAAACTCTGAAAGCTCTGGGGGTATTTTCATGTCAAGGATACAACCAAAAACACAGCGTTCCATTATCGCGCACAAAAGCACCTGCGCACCGTCTGGTTCGATTCCTCGCACGGATACACGAAAAACCACTCCAGCATAAGCTGGAGTGGTTCTGGTGACACACGCGGGAATCTCCCGCGGGCTAAAAAACAGTCCACTGGACTGTTTTTTGTGCGCTGCGGCGCACTGCCCTGTTCGATTCTTCGCACGGGATACACGAAAAAACACTCCAGCATAAGCTGGAGTGTTTCTGGTGACACACGCGGGAATCTCCCGCGGGCTAAAAACAGTCCACTGGACTGTTTTTTGTGCGCTGCGGCGCACCGCCCTGTTCGATTCCTCGCACAGGATACACGAAAAAACACTCCAGCATAAGCTGGAGTGTTTTTTGGTGACCCGTGCGGGAATCGAACCCACGTTAACGGCGTGAGAGGCCGCTGTCTTAACCGCTTGACCAACGGGCCATGACCGCAAAAGATTGCTTGTATAATATACCAGATGAAACGCGGTTTGTCAACATATTTTTCAGGGCGAATGGGATAAAATGGAGAGAGATTTTTGGCCGGCAGCGTTATTCGGAAAATGTACGGTAGGTCACTGCGCCCGCAGTCGAACTTCCGAGGCCAACCAGACCGCTGATTCGGCTCTTGAACCGGAATAAGCCGTTCCCTACAGAGCTTTTTATAATAGGCAGCAGGCAATGCAGGCAATCTGTAGGGCGGGATGCCCTCATCCCGCCGTGGAGAAACCTTTATCGACTGTGGCAAGCACTGCAAATGATTTGTAGGATCCGATGCTCGCATCGGGCTGTCGCCGCTCACCAAACTATACCTGCCAATTCCGCAAGGTTGCTGCGGGCTGATGACAAGCATCTGCCCCTACAAACAAAATCAAGGGCAATACCGCATAATTCTAAGTGCCGATACGGCGAGCG
>UMKG01001991.1_pt1 | contig 33166 bp, 26 predicted proteins | sample 1966261 | NCBI WGS metagenome assembly UMKG01 (sample SAMEA4836169, study PRJEB28245) | human gut metagenome | biome: gut microbiome; material: fecal sample | place: Denmark | collected 2008 | reverse complement strand
TCCCGGCGGCAGCTGCCATTACAGCGGGCATGCCCCGCGTGCACGGTATGCCGGTGCAAATCGGTGAGCCGGAAGCCATCGGCATCCATGATTTGGCTCACCCGGATTACGGCGATGCCGTGACCATCAACCCCGGCGAAACACCGGTGTTCTGGCCCTGCGGCGTGACCCCGCAGAACGTTGTGATGCACTCCAAGCCGGAGTTCTGCATCACCCATGCGCCGGGGCACATGTTTGTGACCGACGTAAAAAATGTGGAGCTGAAATATTAAGAGCAGATAGTAAAAACCGCAGGGGCGCACACTGTGCGCCCCTGCGGGGCAGAAGCATTGCCTTATGCCTGAAAGAGGAGGATTGAGCCATGCCGCATATTGATTTGAACTGTGACCTGGGCGAAAGCTTTGGCGCGTATACCATCGGAATGGATGAAAAGGTGATCCCGTTTATCACATCGGCCAATGTGGCCTGTGGCTTCCATGCAGGCGATCCGCTGGTGATGCAGCGCACCGTGGCGCTGTGCAAACAGAGCGGCGCGGTGGTGGGGGCGCACCCCGGTTTCCCTGATCTGCAGGGCTTTGGCCGCCGCCAGATGAAGCTGACCCCGGCGGAAGCCAAGGCCTGTGTGCAGTATCAGATCGGTGCGCTGAAAGCGTTCTGCGATGCCGCCGGTGTGCCGCTGCACCATGTAAAGCCCCACGGCGCTTTGTATAATATGGCGGGCAAGGACCGCGCACTGGCGGATGCCATCTGCGCCGCGGTGAAGGAGAGCGCCCCCGGCGCGGTGCTGCTGGCGCTTTCCGGCAGCGAGATGGTCAAAGCGGCCCAGGTCATCGGACTGCCGGTTGCCAACGAGGTGTTTGCCGACCGCGGCTACCGCCCGGATGGCAGCCTTGTGCCCCGCGGAACCCCCGGTGCCATGATTGAGGATGAGGACGAAGCCATTGCCCGCGTGATCCGCATGGTAACCGAGGGCAAAGTGACCGCCAACGACGGTACGGACATTGCCATCCAGGCGGATTCCGTCTGCGTACACGGCGACGGCCCCAAGGCTCTGGCCTTTGTAGAAAAGATCGGTGCGGCCCTGCAGGCAGCCGGGATGGAATTGAAGGCGTTTTGAGAAAATGAGCAGGGGCACCGTTCAGCAAATGCCGTTTTCCCCTGTAGAGACCGTAAGGGCGCACAGTGTGCGCCCGCAGGTGTGCGCCGGGTGATGAAGTGAAATACCCGGCAAAGCCCGTCGTGCGGGACGATGCAGGTGTCGTTCCCTGCAAATTTTTAGCCTGGCAGCGGGAAACCGCCCCTCAGGCCGCTTCGCGTCCAGCTCCCCTCCAGGGGAGCCATCGCATACCTAAAGTAAGATATTGGCTCCCCTGGAGGGGAGCTCCGGCGAAAGCCGGTGAGGGGTGGCTCCCTGCCGCCAAAAATAAGGCAACACCGCACAATTCCCGCCTTGCGGCTTAAGCACCGCTCCGGCAGCTGCGGCACGGCATCTGCGTTGCCAAAATGCTCGATAAGACATCCAGTATTATCTGCGCTTTTGGCTTGGCATCTGCCGCACCTCGCTCGCCGTATCGGCACTTAGAATTATGCGGTATTGCCTTAAAATTGCGGATAATAAAAACAAAAAGGCGCGTGCCAGCCCATGGGGGCAAGGCACGCGCCTTTTGCTATGCTTATCCCCGCACGCGGAAGCTGCGCTCGGCAGGGTCCGGGGGGATGGATTTGCAGGTAAAGGCTTCAATGTGGATCCAATGGCTGGTGCCGGTAATGGTGGGCACCAGGTGATCCAGCTGGGCGGCGGAACCCTGGGCTTCCAGGTCCACTGTGCCGTCCCAGTTGTTTTCCACCCAGCCGGTCAGATCCAGCAGCTGGGCGGCATACTGCGCACGGTAGCGGAAGCCAACCCCCTGCACGCTGCCGGTAAAATGCCAGTGGCGGCGTTCCACGGCGGCGCTCATTCTGCGGGCTCCTTCTGCGGTTCGCTCTGGCTGGCGGGTTTCGGGTCAAAGCTGTTCAGCCGGGCCGTGCCGGACAGCAGCCACGCCACAAACAGCGTCATAAGAATGACGGAATCGATCGGGTGCAGCACAAAGTTCAGCGGGTAAAGCATACCGGCGGCCAGCAGCGGCAGCAGCGCGCTGTAAACCAGCGCCATGCGGGTGTTCTGGGCAATGCGGGCATCCACCGCGCGGGAAATGCGCACCGCGGCAGCGGCATCGGCCAAATCGTCCCGAAGCAGCATCACATCGGCGGCGGGCAGCGGCTCGGCTCCCATGCCAATGCCGACATCGGCACAGGCCAGTGCCGCGGCGGCAGAAGTACTGCCTATCATGGCGGCAGGGCCGTTTGTTTGCAGGCGGCGCAGTTCGGCTTCCAGCTCTGCGGGGGCAAGGCCGGATACTACGTGGGCGTCATCCAGCCCAACCTGAGCGGCAACGCGGTCTGCATTGGTGCGACTGTCGCCTGTCAACAGGATCACATCCAGCCCAAGGGCTTTCAGCGCGTCAAGGGCGGCTTTGCTGCCGGGCTTTACGGCATCGGCAACGCCGATCAAACCGGCTGCGTGGCCGTCGAGCGAAAAGTAAAGCGGGGCAATGCCGTCAGCGGCCAGCTGCTCGCCAGCCTGCTGCAAATCGGGGGTCAGCTCGCACTGGGCGGCAATAAACTCTGCGCTGCCGCCTGCCATCACCTTGCCGGCCATTTTGCCGGTCAGGCCCTGGCCGTCCAGAATGGTAACGTCCTTAACGGCGCTCAGCTTGATGTTCTCCGCAGCGGCTTTGCGCATCACGGCGCGGGCTAGCGGGTCCTGGCTCTGGCTTTCCAGCCCGGCAGCCATGCCAAGCAGGAACTTGGCGGGCACGCTGCGGGTGCCCACAATGGTGACCACTTCCGGCTCGCCGTTGGTGATTGTTCCGGCTTTATCCAGCACGGCGGTGTGCAGGGTACCGATGGACTGCAGGCTGGCGGCTGTTTTGAACACGATGCCGTGCTTGGCACCCACGCTGGCACCGGACATGATGGCAGCCGAAGCTGCCAGCGCCAGCACACAGGGGCTGCTGACAGCCAGCACGCTGATGGCGCGGGCCAGCGCAAAAGCAAAGCTCTGCCCCAGCAGCAGCCAGATGATGAGCACCACGCAGGCAATGCCGATAACGGCGGGCACAAACACGCTGCGTACCTTATCGGCCAGGGAACTCAACGGCACCTTGGCAGCGGCAGTGGTCTGCACGGTATGTACCAGCTGGGCGGCGGTGGAATCTGGCCCGATGCGGGTGGCACGGCAGATCAGGGCGCCGCCCTGGTTGACGGTGGCGGCGTAAACAGTGCTGCCTTTGTGTTTGGCCACGGGGGCGGCGGCACCGATCAGGGCAGATTCATCCACCGTGGTTTCGCCCTCAATGACAACGCCATCTACCGGCATCACATCGCCGGGACGAATCAGGAAGATATCGCCTACCGCGATTTCATTCAGCGGCACGGTGTACTGCTGGCGGCTGCGCAGCACGCAGGCGGTTTCGGGAAGGCGCTCTGCCAGACTGTGCAGAGGGGCCATGGCTTGTGCCTTAAACCGTACTTCCAGCAGCTGGCAGGCTGCGGCAAAGATCAAAATAGCGGCGGCAGAGGGCAGGAACAGCTCCTGCGGGGCATCCTGTGTAAAAATGGCGATCATGCCGTAAACCAGCGCCGCCCCGGAACTGAGCGCCACCAGCGTATCCGGCCCGGGGGCGCGGATGCTCTTGCAGCCGTTGATAAAATAGGAACGGTTCAGCCAGCAGACCGGCACGGTGAGCACCAGCTGCACAATGCCGCACCACATGGCGTTATCACCGGTTAGGAACGGCGGCAGTGGCAACCTGAAAGCAGCGCCAAGGCCAAGGTAAAAAAGCGGAATCAGCAGGCAGGCACTGATGACCAGCCGCCGCTTGAGCTGGGGAACAGCGCTGCCCGGCATGGCGGCAGCGGCCCCGGTAGGTTCAAAATTTTGCATTGGAACACTCCCGTATCAAATAAGAGTTGCAAGCGTCAGGAGATGTTGGTGGAAGAAAGCCGGTGATTGGGCCGGGGTGCCTGACGGCACACCCCTACCATTAAAACAGACCTTCCGGCAGAATAATGTCGTTTTGCGGCACGCGCTGCCAGCTGAAGCCGTCGGCCAGCTCGGCAGGGGTGCGGGGGTCCGGGGCGTTTTGCAGCCCGCAGGCATAGGCCAAACGGCCAATGATCTGCTCCGGCGTATAGCGCGCCTGTAAATGCTCCAGGCTTTCGTCCCCATCCCGTTTGGAAAGCCGCCGCCCATCCACGGCCAGCAACAGCGGCATGTGATAAAATTCCGGCGCGGGCAGGCCTAGTTCCCGGTAGAGCCACAGCTGGCGCGGCGTGCTGGACAAAAGGTCTGCCCCGCGCACCACCTGGGTAACGCCCATCAGGGCATCATCCACCACCACGGCCAGCTGGTAGGCAAACACACCGTCCGCCCGCCGCAGGTAAAAATCCCCGCAGTCCTGCGCCAGATTCTCGGCATAGGGGCCCATGTGGCCGTCCACAAAGGAAATGGTTTCGTCCGGCACCATCACCCGCCAGGCTGGCTTGCGCCTGGCGGTGCGCAGAACGATCTCTTCCGGCGTCAGGTTCCGGCAGGTCCCGGCGTATACCACATTCCCATCGGAGCGGTGGGGGGCATCGGCGGCGTGCAGCTGGCTGCGGCTGCAAAAGCAGGGGTAAACCAGCCCTTTGCGCACCAGCTTTTGGTAATATTCTTCATAGATAGCGCTGCGCTCGCTCTGGTAATAGGGGCCGCGAGGGCCGCCCTTGCTGCCGCCTTCATCTGCGGCAAGGCCGAGCCAGGCAAGGTCGGCTTCCAGCAGATCAGCAAATTCGCGCGGGCAGCGCACGGCATCCAGATCCTCAATGCGCAGCACAACCTTGCCGCCGCTGCTTTTGGCCGAAAGCCACGCCAGCAGGCAGCAGCACAGGTTGCCCAGGTGCATCCGCCCGCTGGGGCTTGGCGCATAGCGCCCGACTGTGCTGCTCATTCCAGCGTATAGCGGGCATCGCCCAGGCTGCGCAGGTGGACGCGGTAGAACCCAGCAACGGCCCGCACCATGGCGTCAGCATCGGCCACCGCGGCGGTTTCCACCGCACTGTGCATGGCCAGCTGGGCCAGGCCAATATCTACCATGGGAACCGGCACGGTATGGCTTTGCAGGTTGCCCAGCGTGCTGCCGCCCGGCAGGTCGGCACGGTTGGCAAACACCTGCACAGGAACGTTGTTCTTGCGGCAGATCTCCTTAAAAATCGCGCCGGTCAGGCCGCTGGTGGTGTATTTCTGGCTGGCATTGACTTTGACCACAACACCCTTGCCCAAAATGACCTTGTTGCAGGGGTCAGCCTTATCAGCAAAATTGGGGTGAACGGCGTGGGCATTATCGGCGCTGAGCACAAAGCTGTTGGCAAATGCCTGGGCCTGTGCCTGGGCACTGTGGGGGATCGCATTCAGGATGCGATCGAGCACATCGCGCAAAAAGCTGCTGTCTGCGCCCTGGCGGGTGCTGCTGCCCACTTCTTCGTTATCAAACATTGCCCAGACCGGGGCGCAAGCGCTGTCGGTCTCAGGGGCGGTGTCCAAAAAGCCGTACAGGGTGGTGGCGGCGCACTCCAGGTCGTCAATGCGGGGGGCCATGAACAGCTCGCCGTTCGGCCCAATGCGGGTGGGTGCCTGGCGGGTGTAAAGCGAAAGGTCAAAGTCCACAATGTCCTCTTCTTTCACACCGGCGGCCTCAGCCAGCAGGGCGGGGAAGGGCTTGGAACCCTCCAGCCCGTATAGGGGCTGCATGTCCACCTGGGGGTTAAAGGCGTGGCCGCTGTTCAGCGTGCGGTCCATGTGGATGGCCAGCGATGGGATGACCAGCAGATCACGGTCCAGGTCCACCAGGCGGCTTTCCAGCGTACCGGCAGCTTCATCCCGCACCAGCACACGCCCGGCGGCGGAAAGCGGACGGTCCAGCCAGGTGGACATAATCATTCCGCCGTAGCCTTCCACGTTCAGCTTGATGCAGCCCGCAGCGTTCACGTTGGTGTTCTTGATGCGCCAGGTGGGGGAGTCGGAATGGCTGGCAGCAATGCGCCAGCCGCCAATGGCGTGGGCAGGCACCCGCCAGGCAATGATGGAACTTTCGTTGCGGGTCACATAATAACCGTGTTCCGGTTCCAAATTCCAGTATTCGGCTTCCTCCAGGCGGGTGTAACCGGCGGCATCCAGCAGCTGGGCTGCAGTGTGTACCGCGTGGAACGGCGACACTGACCGGTGCAGAAAATCAAAAAGCTGTTCAATTTGCATGGGATAGAACCATCCTTTTATGTTTAGGCAACACCGCACAATTCCCGCCTTACGGCTTAAGCACCGCTCCGGCGGCTGCGGCACGGCATCTGCGTTGCCAAAATGCTCGATAATGTCGGGTTGCGGTACCCGCATCGTGCTTCGGGGGCAAAAGCCCCTCGCACTCTGCGACCGCTGCCCCTGCTTCGGTTCGCTGTATCCGCCACTGGCGGCGCTCACCTTTGCAGCATCCAGTATTATCTGCGCTTTTGGCTTAGCATCTGCCGCACCTCGCTCGCCGTATCGGCACTTAGAATTATGCGGTATTGCCTTTATATGATGAAATCTGTATGGTTGTTGGCGCGTGGGACAAAAGAATCCCACCCCACTTTATTTTACACCGCACAAGCGATTGATTCAACCGCAGTTTGGGCAATCCAATGCGAGTGTATGGTATATGCTGCCTTCAAGATCTTTCCAGGCAAAGCCGGAATCGGTCAGCATCATATAGGAATGGGCGCTGTTTTCCTTCGGGATGGCAACGGAACCAGGGTTCAGATACAAATTGCCGCTGCCAAATTCCTGCCAGGCGGGCACATGAGTGTGGCCGTGCAGCAAAATATCCCCCTTGGCAAGCGGCGGCGGGCAGGCCGTGTTGTAATGGTGGCCGTGGGTGGCAAACACTGTGCGGGAACCGGCATACAGCAGGGCATAGTCGGCCAAAATCGGGAAGTCCAGCACCATCTGGTCCACCTCGGTATCGCAGTTGCCGCGCACGCACAGCAGCCGCTCCCGCAGGGGATTCAGCATGGCAATTACCTCTTTGGGGGCATAGCCCTCCGGCAGGTCGTTGCGGGGACCGTGGTATAGAATATCCCCCAGCAGCAACAGCTTGTCCGGCTGCTCGCGCTCCATGGCGGCAAGCAGCTGCCTGCAGTAAAAAGCCGAACCGTGCAGGTCGGATGCAATCATCAGTTTCATGGCAGTTCCTCCGGCGGTGGGCTTGACGCAGCACGCCGCCTTATACTATAATAATATCAATCGACCGGCAGGAAACCGGCCTTGCGGCGCAGAAGCGCCCAACATCCTGGTGCATGCTGCACCGTATGGCAGATGACAACTTGATATTGCTTTGATGATAGATATGCAGAAGGTATCGTGTTCCCCAGCAGGGGGACAGGATATTTTCTGCATTTTGTTTTTGTGGATTTTTATGCGGTTTTCCGATGCGCTTTAGTTCCGGCAGCCGTCCAGCACGGCCGCGGCGGCCTGCTCCACCAGGGTGCCGATGGGGGCGCTCACCCCAACCACCAGGGTATCGCACCGGTTGGCGGGGATCAGGATACGGCGGGCATCGCTTTGGGCTACGGCCTGCGCCATGGCGGGGGTGATTTCGCCCAGCAGGGCGTCGGCCATCACAATGCCGATGGGCCCCAAAATGACATCCGCCCGGCGGCAGCCCACCACCACGGCGTTCTCGCCGGTGGCAGCGCGGTCAGCCCCGGCTTTCAGCATGGCGGAAGTGGCCGCGCTGTTGGTGCCAATGGCCGTTACCACCGCCTGCGGAACGGCCTTTTTAACGGCGGCAACCAGCTGGCGGCCCAGCCCGCCGCCCTGTCCGTCAATCACAAGAATTTCCATAAAAGAAAACCTCTTTCTTTATGGCAACACCGCACAATTCCCGCCTTGCGGCTTAAGCACCGCTCCGGCAGCTGCGGCACGGCATCTGCGTTGCCAAAATGCTCGATAAGACATCCAGTATTATCTGCGCTTTTGGCTTAGCAGCTGCCGCACCTCGCTCGCCGTATCGGCACTTAGAATTATGCGGTATTGCCTTATCTCTGTTTTACCATCATCGTATCATGGTGTTCTGCTGCTGTCAAACTGTGGAATCAAATAAAAAATAGAATGTGAGGAGTTTGAATCATGAAAACATCCACCCGTAAGTTGACCCTTTCCGCCCTGTTTTTGGCCCTGGGCCTGGTGCTGCCGCTTATCACCGGGCAGATCCCGCAGATCGGCAAAATGCTGCTGCCGATGCACATTCCCGTGCTGCTGTGCGGCATGGTATGCGGCTGGCCGTATGGCCTGGCCGTTGGCGCGGTAATGCCGCTGCTGCGCGGGCTGCTGTTTGGCATGCCGGTGCTGTACCCCACCGGTATTGGCATGGCGTTTGAGCTGGCTGCCTATGGCGCGGTGATCGGCCTGCTGTATGCCAAGCTGAACAAGCGTGGCGTGGCGGGCGTTTATATGGCGCTGGTGCCCGCCATGCTGGCCGGGCGCGCTGTGTGGGGCGTGGCCCAAACCGTGCTGCTGGGCCTTGGCGGCAATGGCTTTACCATGCAGATGTTCATTGCCGGTGCATTTGCCACCGCGCTGCCGGGCATTGTGTTGCAGCTGGTGCTGATCCCCGTGGTGATGGTGGGGCTGGAACACGCCGGTGTGCTGCGCGATACGGTGTAAACGAAAGAATAATACAAAATGTATAATTTCCGCGGCCGGTAAAATTTTTGCCCGCCGCGGCTTTTTTTGCGGCCAAGTATCTGCTATAATAAGGGCTGTGTAAATGTTTGATAAATAACGAACACTTCCTGAAACTGACTTTGAGGAAGAAGGTGCTGTTATGAATACAGCGAAAGAACTGTATGACCGTTGGCTGGCCCAGCCGGAACTGGATACCGCTGTGGCGGAAGAACTGCACGGCATTGCCGGGGATGATGCTGCTATCACGGACCGTTTTTACCGTGACCTGGAATTTGGCACCGGCGGCCTGCGCGGTGTGCTGGGGGCGGGCACCAACCGCATGAACCTGTACACGGTGCGCAAGGCCACCCAGGGCCTGGCCGATTACCTGAACGCGACCGACCTGCCCAAAAAGATCGCCATTGCGCATGACAGCCGCAATAACGGCGAACTGTTCACCCGCGAAGCTGCCCGCGTGCTGGCGGCAAACGGCATTACCGCCTGCGTGTACCCGCGGCTGGAGCCTACGCCCACACTTTCCTGGGCGGTGCGCTATCTGGGCTGCGGGGCAGGCGTCTGCATTACAGCCAGCCACAACCCGGCCAAGTACAACGGCTATAAAGTGTATGGCGCCGATGGCTGCCAGATCACGCTGGAAGTGGCAGATAAAATTCTGGCCGCAATCGAAAAAGTGGACTGCTTTGACGGCGTAAAGCTGGTGGATTATGAAGCCGGTGTGCAGGCAGGCCGCATTGTGAGCATTGACGACAAATGCCTGGATGATTTTGTACAGGCTGTATATGACCAACGCGTTGGCGATGGCACCGGCATTGACCAGCTCAAGCTGGTGTACACCCCGCTGAACGGCACCGGCCTGGAGTGCGTAAAAAAACTGCTGGCCAAGCTGGGTGTGACCCATGTGACGGTGGTGCCGGAGCAGGAAACACCGGATGGGAATTTCCCCACCTGCCCGTATCCCAACCCGGAAATCCGCGAAGCCATGCAGAAGGGCCTGGAACTGTGCGATAAAGTACACCCGGATCTACTGCTTGGCACCGACCCCGACTGTGACCGCTGCGGCACCGCTGTGCCGGACGGCAAGGGCGGCTACCGGCTGATCACCGGCAACGAGATGGGCATTATCCTGCTGGATTATATCTGCCGCACACGCCTGGCCCGCGGCACCATGCCCAAGGATCCCGTGGCCGTGACCACCATTGTTTCCACCGATATGGCAACGCCGGTTGCCAAAAAGTACGGCGTGGAGCTGCGCCGCACCCTGACGGGCTTTAAGTTCATCGGCGAGCAGATCGGCAAGCTGGGAGCAGAGGGCCATGTGGAACGCTATATCTTTGGCTTTGAGGAGAGCTATGGTTACTTGTCCGGCGGACATGTGCGGGATAAGGATGCCGTGAACGCCACGCTGCTGGTGTGTGAAGCCGCTGCCTGGTATGCCCAGCAGGGCATGACGCTGCTGGATGCCATTGAAGCGCTGTACAAAGAGTTTGGCTATTACCGCAACGCCCTGTGCAGCTTTGCCTTTGAGGGCGAAACCGGCATGTACACCATGCAGAACCTGATGAAGACTCTGCGCGCCGACCCGCCCAAAGAGATTGCGGGCTATGCGGTGGAGCGTGTTGCGGATTATGATACCGATGGCACCGGCCTGCCCCGCGCCAACGTGCTGGAATACCACCTGGCGGGCGGCCACAAGCTGATGGTGCGCCCCTCCGGCACCGAGCCGAAAATCAAAGTGTATCTGTCCGCCGTGGGCAAGAGCGAAGCGGAAGCCGATGCGGTAAACGCGGAGCTGGCGAAGGCGGCTGAAATGCTCATGAAGTGAGTTAGGGGGTAGGAGTGAGGAGTTGGATGGGAGAATTAGAAATTAGGAATGAGTAATTAGGGCAACACCGCACAATTCCCGCCTTGCGGCTTAAGCACAGCTCCGGCAGCTGCGGCACGGCATCTGCGTTGCCAAAATGCTCGATAATGTCGGGTTGCGGTACCCGCATCGTGCTTCGGGGGCAAAAGCCCCTCGCACTCTGCGACCGCTGCCCCTGCTTCGGTTCGCTGTTTCCGCCACTGGCGGCGCTCACCTTTGCAGCATCCAGTATTATCTGCGCTTTTGGCTTGGCATCTGCCGCACCTCGCTCGCCGTATCGGCACTTAGAATTATGCGGTATTGCCCTAAATACAATTTCTAATGCGGTTTTCGCGATTTCTGATTTTTCTATGAATTTTTGACTTCTTGATGCTTTTACTTTTTCAGATACACCCTAGGATACACAAAATAGATTGATAAAATATCTCAACCGCAGAGGTGACAAAATGGAATTTCCGAAAGACTTTTTGTGGGGTGCGGCATCGGCAGCGGCACAGGTGGAAGGCGCCTGGAATGAGGATGGCCGCGGGCCGAGCATCTGGGATGTGCTGTACCCCGGCCACACCAAATATAACGAGGGCCCTCTGCAGGCGTGCGACCACTACCACCGCTACCGTGAAGATGTGGCCCTGATGAAAAAGATGGGGCTGAAAAGCTACCGCTTCTCGGTCAGCTGGTCCCGCATCCTGCCCGATGGCACGGAAAAAATCAACCAGAAAGGCATTGAGTTCTATCAAAGCCTTGTGCGGGAGCTGAAAGCCGCGGGCATTGAGCCGATGGTAACGCTGTACCATTGGGATTTGCCGTATGCGCTGTATTTGCAGGGCGGATGGAAGAACCCGCAGATCCCGGATTGGTTTGCAGCGTACACCAAAATTGTGGTGGAAGCCCTGTCTGACCAGGTACAGTATTGGATGACCCTGAACGAGCCGCAGTGCTTTGTGGGCATCGGCCATCTGCAGGGGCGGCATGCGCCGTTCCTTGATGAACCGGCCAGCCTGCGCCCTGTGACCCGCCATGTACTTTTGGCCCATGCCAAAGCGGTACAGACCATCCGCCAGTATGCAAAGCTGCCGCCTAAGGTGGGGTATGCTCCCACCGGACCGGTGTTTTCGCCCTGCGGGGACGAAAGCGAAGCCGCCATCGCCGAAGCTTACCGCCGGACAATGGAGGTGGAAGGCTGCTATTCCATCAGCTGGTGGTGCGACCCCGTTCTGCTGGGCAGGGTGCCGGAACCGATGGCCAAAGCCCTGGGGGCGGATGTGTTCACCCCGCAGGAACTGGAGCTGCTGCACCAGCCGCTGGATTACCTGGGCTTTAACGTCTACAATGCCTGCGCGGCCCAGCAGCCGGGCAGCGAGTATACCGCCAACACCTGGCAGGGCAGCCCGCGCACTGCGATGGAATGGCCCATCACGCCGGACTGCATCTATTGGGCCATCCGCTTTTTGAACCAGCGGTATGGCCGGCCCATCCTGATTACCGAGAACGGCATGGCCAACACAGATTTTGTGATGCTGGACGGTAAAGTGCACGACCCGCAGCGCATTGATTATGTGCACCGCCACCTGCTGGCCGCCCGCCGTGCCTTGCAGGAGGGCTACCCGCTGATCGGTTATACCTACTGGTCAATCATGGATAACTATGAGTGGGCCGAAGGCTACAGCAAGCGCTTTGGGCTGATTTATGTGGACTACCGCACCATGGAACGCATCCCCAAGGATTCCGCTGCGTGGTACGCCCATGTGATCGCCACAAACGGCAGCGAGCTGTAAAATGCAAAACATATGTCAGGGGGAAGCTCTGCGCAGGGCTTCCCCTTGACTTTTTGTATGCTGCGCTTTATAATTTGAAAAGACTACCGATTTGATAGGTTGGGCGGGCGCGAACCCGCCCATTTGTTTGTTAATTTACAAAACCGTGAGGGAGCAGGCAGTATGCTGAATCAGTTTTCAAGAACGCAGTTGTTGTTTGGCAAGGAGGCAATGGAGCGTCTGTACAACGCCCGTGTGGCCGTGTTTGGCGTTGGCGGTGTTGGAGGCTATACGGTGGAAGCACTGGCACGCAGCGGCATTGGCACGCTGGACCTGATTGATGACGACAAGGTCTGCCTGACCAACCTGAACCGCCAGATCCTGGCCACCCACAAAACGGTGGGCAAATACAAGGTGGATGTGGCGGAAGAGCGCATCCATGATATCAACCCGGACGCCGTGGTGAACACCTACAAGACGTTCTACATGCCAGACACCGCCGACCAGTTCGATTTCAGCCAGTACGACTATGTGGTCGATGCCATCGACACGGTAAAGGGCAAGCTGGAACTGGTCATGCAGGCGCAGGCAACGGGCACGCCCATCATCAGCTGCATGGGCGCGGGCAACAAGCTGGATGCTTCCGCCCTGGAAGTTGCGGATATTTACGATACCTCCGTCTGCCCGCTGGCCCGCGTAATGCGCGCCGAGCTGCGCAAGCGCGGGGTCAAGCACCTGAAGGTGGTATACTCCAAAGAGCCTGCACTGACCCCCATTGATGATATGACCATCAGCTGCAGCACCCATTGCATCTGCCCGCCCGACACGGCCCGCAAATGTACCCAGCGCCGCCAGGTTCCCGGCAGCAACGCCTTTGTGCCCGCCGCCGCGGGGTTGATCATTGCGGGTGAGGTTGTGCGCGACATTGCCAACGGCGAACCGCAGAAAAAATAAGGGCAATACCGCATAATTCTAAGTGCCGATACGGCGAGCGAGGTGCGGCAGATGCCAAGCCAAAAGCGCAGATAATACTGGATGCTGCAAAGGTGAGCGCCGCCAGTGGCGGAAACAGCGAACCGAAGCAGGGGCAGCGGTCGCAGAGTGCGAGGGGCTTTTGCCCCCGAAGCACGATGCGGGTACCGCAACCCGACATTATCGAACATTTTGGCAACGCAGATGCCGTGCCGCAGCTGCCGGAGCGGTGCTTAAGCCGCAAGGCGGGAATTGTGCGGTGTTGCCATAAGCAGCACAACACCTATCGAAAACGTCAGGGAAACAAAGATGCTCCGTAAGGGCGAACAGTGTTCGCCTACGGACGTTTGCCATGTGCATGACATAAATGTGCGTTGCTATGTCAAGGCGGCGGGCGCACAATGTGCGCCCCTATGCTCCCAACAGAATTTTTAATACACGAAAAATTTCGGGAGAGATTCCGGGCAGCGGCCATCCACCTATGCTTGGAACGGCTGTACTGCGCGGCAAGCCTGCCAAATCTGGCAGGCTTTTTTTGTGCTGTTTGCAGATTGACAAATGTACAACAAACACATATGCTGTTATTGGTGCGCAACGCATGCGCAACATGGGAAAAGGAGGGTGCTGAATGGCAGGTAAGCGTGATGAAGCGACCATCGCGGAAGTGGCGGAGGCATTGAATATATCAAAAACAACGGTATCCCGCGCAATATCCGGCAAGGGCCGCGTGAGCGAGGCTACCCGCGCGCGTGTGTTCGATTATATCGGCAAGGGCCGCCAGGATGCCGCTGCGCCGCTGCGCACTGCGCAGCAGGGCCCAACCAACAACCTTGCGCTGGTGATCCCCAAGCATTTTATGCGGCTGGACTTGCCGTTCCTGCGCAAGTGCATGGGCGGTGTGTGGAACATGGCGGCCCAGCGCGGATATGACCTGCTGCTGTGCTATGCGGGAGAAACCGATGTTGGCCAGCTGGAACGCCAGCTGGAATCTCACAAGGTGGATGGCGTGATTTTGTCCCGTACGATGCTGCACGATGAATGCGTGCAGACTTTGCAGCGCCACAACGTGCCTTTTGTGGCCATTGGCCGCGTGGATGACGATAAGGTGCCCCAGGTGGATAACGACCAGGTAGGAGCGACCGCCGAGATGACCCGCCTGCTGCTGCAGCTGGGCATGCGCCGCATTGCCTATATGGGCGGCTGCACCAACTATACCGTCAACGAGGACCGGCTGCGCGGCTACCTGCGCGGATTTTCCGACTGTGGGGTACAGGTGGACCAGAAATTGATTTGGACCGGCATTGAAACCAGCGAACAGCGGATCGATGCATTGGAAGGTGCGCTGGAGCAAAAGCCCGAATGCCTGCTCTGCGCGGATGACAGCATGGCGGCCGCGGTGCTGCAGGAGCTGCGCGCCCGGCACATCAAGGTACCGGAACAGGTGAAACTGGCCAGCTTTTATGATAGTGAGCTGCTGACCAGCTCAACCCCGCAGATTTCGGCCGCTCAGTTTGACGGCGAGCGCCTGGGCGCCACGGCATGCCGGATGCTGCTGGATATTTTGGCGGGTAAGCAAATCGCATTGCGCCAGATGCAGGGATATCAGGTGATTTTGCGCGAGTCCACAAAATAGACAATATTACCAATATTGTAAAATATGATGATTGATACAGCCTTTCCTGTGCGCACAGCATGTGCACCAGGAAAGGCTGATTGTTGTTAAAAAGCCTGTACTAAAGTTGCGCAACGTTGCGCATACAAAATTCGACATTGTTACAAAAAGTGTAACAGGCTGTGAAAAATGTACAAGAAAACGTGGTAAAACATGTTGGTTATGAACATTGACACCGAAAATAGAATCGTGTATCCTTAAGCTGTGAAACAAAGTTGCGCAACGATGATGCGCAACCTTGAAAAGCTTGTGATATAGCAGATGAAGGAGAATGATTATGAAAAAGCAACTCGCACTTGCAACAGCTGCCTTGATGGCACTGTCCCTGGCAGCATGCGGCAGCACCGCAACTGCCTCTTCCGCTGCAGAGTCCACCAGCACTGCAGCTTCCAGCGAAGCCGCCTCCACCGACAGCACCGCAGCTGACGATGGTGACGTTCTGCAGCAGGCTGCAGCCGCTGCTTTCGCCAACGACGTTACCCTGACCATGTGGGGCGCCGAGGAAGACCAGGAACTACTGCGCACCATCGCTGATAACTTTATCAAAGAATACGGCAATTACGGCGGCAAGATCACCATCAACCTGGGCGCTCAGTCCGAAAAGGAGGCTAAGGATACCGTCCTGACCGACCCCACCGCCGCTGCTGACGTTTACGCATTTGCTGATGACCAGCTGAACGAGCTGGTTCAGGCAGGCGCCCTGCAGGAAGTTCAGCTGAACGCTGACGACATCAAGAGCCGCAACACTGCAGCTTCTGTTGACGCTGCAACCCTGAACGGCAAGCTGTATGCTTACCCCCTGACCGCTGATAACGGCTACTTCATGTTCTATGATAAGTCCTTCTTCACCGAGGATGACGTCAAGAGCCTTGACACGATGATGGAGAAGGCAGCCGCCGCAGGCAAGAAAGTCTCGATGGACGTTGCTAACGGCTGGTACCTGTACAGCTTCTATGCTGGCGCTGGCCTGAACCTGAGCCTGGCTGATGACGGCGTGAACACCGTCTGCAACTGGAACGAAGCTCCGGGCGCTGACGTTACCCAGGCTGTCATCGATATCTGCAAGAACCCCGGCTTCCTTGCCCTGAAGGATGAAGAGTTCACCGGCAAGCTGAAGGACGGCACCCTGGTTGCTGGCGTTAACGGCACCTGGCGTGCAAACGACGCTGCTGAAGTTTGGGGCGATAATTACGCTGCCTGCAAGCTGCCTACCTACACCCTGAACGGCGAGCAGGTCCAGATGGCTTCCTTCTCCGGCTTCAAACTGATTGGCGTCAACCCCCACAGCGCTAACGTTGGTGCTGCCATGCTGCTGGCTGATTACGTTACCAACGAAGAGAACGAGACCCTCCGCTTCCAGCAGCGTGCACAGGGCCCCTCCAACACCAACGCTCTGGCAGCCGCTTCTTCTCCGGCTCTGACCGCTGTTGTTGCTCAGTCTGAGTACGCTAACCTGCAGCGCGTCGGCGGCAACTACTGGGCTTCTGCTGAAACCCTCGGCCAGATCTGTGTCAACGGCAACCCCGATGGCAAGGATCCCCAGACCCTGATTGAAGATGCTGTTGCTGGCATCACCGCACCGGTTACCCAGTAATTGTTAAAACGAAAAAAGCTGCATTGATACACTAAAACAACGGCCCACAAACGGTCCGGAACGGTTGCCGGGCGCGTGTGGGCCGTTTGGCGTAACCGCGTTGGAAAGGAGAGATTCCTGTGGCAAAATCCGCTGCTGCGGCCCTGCACACGGAACCAAAGGAACCCAATTTTTTGCAGAAATTTGGTCATGACTTTGTGCACGGCGATATCTTTACCAAACTATCCTTCTTTGTATGGGGTCTGGGCTACATTGGCCACGGCCAGCTGATGAAGGCGCTTCTGGTCACATTTGTACAGGGCTTTGCGCTGTATTTCCTGGCATTCTTTGGCGTACCCAACCTGGCAAAGTTCGGCACCCTTGGCACCGTAAAAATGGAGATGGTGTTCGATGTTGCCACGATGAAAAACGTTGTAAACGATTACGATAATTCGTTTGAGATCCTGCTGATGAGCATGATCTCCTTTATCGTGATCGCGGCACTGATCGCGGCGGCCATGATGGTGGTATCTTCCAACTATCAGCTGCAGAAGATCCGTGAAGCTGGCAAAAAGACCAACAACTTTGTGCAGGACATCAACGTTTACCTGAACGAAAAGTTCTATGTGACCCTGCTCACCCTGCCGGTTATGGGCGTTGTGGTGTTCACCATTGTGCCGCTGTTCATCCTGATCGCCGTTGCGTTCACCAACTATGACCAGCAGCACATGCCGCCCAATGAACTGTTTACCTGGGTTGGGCTGAACAACTTCTTTACCCTGTTTGGCGGCGGCGGAATGACCTCCACGTTTAGTTATTCCTTTGCCAAGGTTTTAACCTGGACGTTGGTTTGGGCATTCTTTGCCACCTTTACCAACTTCTTTGGCGGCATTTTGATGGCAATGTTCATCAACGACAAAAAGACCAAGTTCCCCAAGTTCTGGCGTACCCTGTTCATGGTGACCATTGCGGTGCCGCAGTTCGTTACGCTGCTGCTGGTGCGCAACTTCTTCTCCAACAACGGTATTTTCAATACCATGATGGCCAATGCAGGCGTTACCGACTTCCTGCATAACATCGGCCTGCTGGATAAGGGCCTTTCTTACATTCCGTTCCTGACCCAGCCGGGCTGGGCCATGTTCACCATCATCATGATCAATATCTGGATCGGCGTGCCGTACCAGATGCTGATCGCTACCGGCGTGCTGATGAACATTCCCGCTGACATGATCGAGGCCGCCCGCATTGACGGCGCCAACCCGGTGCAGATGTTCTTCCGCATCAAGCTGCCCTACCTGCTCAGCGTGCAGGGTCCCTCTCTGGTAACGGATTTCGTCAAGAACGTCAACAACTTCAACGTCATTTACCTGCTCACGCAGGGCGTGTTTGTAACCCAGAACCAGGCCCTTGCACAGTCCAACGCAAAGGAAATTGACCTGCTGGTTACCTGGCTGTTCCGCTTGACGCAGGATTACTACAACTACAAGATGGCTGCCGTGCTGGGCATTATGGTGTTCATTGTGTGCGCCGTGTTTACGGTTGTATGCTTCCACTTTATCAATAAGAAGGAGGCGACGTTCTCTTGAGTACCACTGCTGTACCCTCTGCCGCTGCGCAAAAGCAACTCAAGCAGGGCAAAGTGAAAAAAGGCATCTTCTCCGTCATCCGCCATCTGGTGCTGGCGCTGCTGGCTTTTATCTGGCTGGTACCCATCGCCTGGCTGCTGCTGACCTCGTTCTCCACCGATAAGGGCATCAACTTTACCCGCTTTGTGCCGGAAAGCTTTACCATGTGGAACTACGTCAGCATTATGACACAGCCGGACTCTGTTGCACAGTTCCCGCGCTGGTTCATGAACACCCTGGTTGTGGCATGCTTTAATTGTGTGATCTCCACCTGCTTTGTGTTGATGGTGGCTTACGCCATAAGCTGCTGCCGCTTCAAGGGCCGCAAGCTGCTGCAGAACTTGTCCGTTACCGTCAACCTGTTCCCCGGCGTTCTGGCCATGATCGCTGTGTACTTTGTTTTGAAGTACATGAACCTGACCAACTCTTACGCCGGTCTGATCATGGTATACGCGGGCTCTTCCGGCCTGGGCTACCTGATCTGTAAGGGCTTTTTTGATACGGTGCCTGTGGCACTGCGTGAGGCCGCCAAGCTGGACGGCGCTTCGGAAGCGCGCATCTTCTTCCAGATCGTCATCCCGATGTCCCGCCCGATCCTGGTGTACACCATTATCAGCTCCTTCCTGACGCCGTGGACCGACTTTGTTGTGGCAAAGATGATCCTGAACTCCGGCGTTTCGTCGGACTGGACGGTGGCAATCGGCCTGTACAACATGCTGCAAAAGGCTTTGGTCAACAGCTACTTCTCCCGTTTCTGCGCAGGCGGTGTTTTGGTGGCTGTCCCCATCTCCATCCTGTTTGTCATCATGCAGAAGTTCTATGTTGAGGGCATTACCTCCGGTGCAGCAAAGGGCTAAACCTTTGCATCAACGGCACATGGCACAATAGTTGCAGAATCTACTATAATTAGGAATTGGAAATCAGGAATGAGGAATTTCGGTACAGACCGCCAGTTCCGTCTTTCGGGTTTCCGATTCCTAATTTTTGTTTTATGCTTTTTTTATGCTTTATAGTGTAGAGGAAAAGGAATCCACTATGAACTTTATCACCAAAGCCCCTGTGATGCTGCGCGGCGGCGATTATAACCCGGATCAATGGCTGGACCGCCCGGATATTCTTGAAGCGGACATCCGCATGATGAAAAAGGCCGGAATGAACAGCGTTACGCTGGGTGTGTTTGCCTGGGCAGCATATGAGCCGCGCGAGGGGGAATATAACTTTACCTGGCTGCGCGAGATCATGGATCGACTGTATGACCAGGGCATTTATACCGAGCTGGCAACGCCCACTGGTGCAAAGCCCAACTGGCTGGCACGCAAATACCCCGAAGTGCTGCGCGTGCAGTCCAACGGTGTGCGGGACCACCAGGGCATGCGCCACAACCACTGCCTGACCAGCCCCATCTACCGCCAGAAGGTAGAGGAGCTGCTGAACCACATGATCGACGCTGTGGGCGACCACCCCGGCCTGATCTTGTGGCACATTTCCAATGAGCTGGGCGGCGAATGCTACTGCCCGCTGTGTCAAGAGCGCTTCCGCGGCTGGCTGAAAGAAAAGTATCATACTATTGATGCCCTGAACCATGCCTGGTGGACTAGCTTCTGGAGCCACCACTACGACAGCTTTGACGAGGTGGAGCCGCCGTTTGATAACGGGGAGCAGAGCCTGAACGGCCTGAAGCTGGACTGGCGGCGCTTTACCACCTGGAACATGATGGACTATGTACACAGCGAAACGGCGATCCTGCGCAAGCGGACCCCCAATGTGCCCATTACCACGAACCTGATGGAGTACTTCCCCGGATTGGACTACCACAAGCTGCAAAGAGAGCTGGATTTTGTCTGCTGGGACAGTTACCCCCATTGGGGGCGCCCCGACCGCAGCACCACCGTGACGGCGGGCATGACGGCGTTTGATCATGCGCTGATCCGCGGCTGCAAGCCGGACAAGCCGTTCCTGCTGATGGAAAGCACCCCCAGCCTGGTGAACTGGCACGAGTATAATAAGCTCAAGCGTCCCGGCGTGAACCGGATGAGCGCTATCCAGACAGTGGCCTGTGGTGCGGACGGTGTGCAGTACTTCCAGTGGCGCAAGGGCCGCGGCGGCTCTGAGCAGTTCCACGGCGCGGTTGTGGACCACGATGGCCGCGATGATACCCGCGTGTTCAACGAAGTGATCGCCACCAACGAAGCCCTGGCCGCCCTGACCCCGGTGTGCGGCAGCCTGCCCAAAGCGGACGCGGCCATGATCTTTGACTGGGACAACCGCTGGGCGCTGGATGACGCCTGGGGCATGCAGATCAAGCAGAAGAATCTGCGCGAAACCTGCTGCCAGCTGTACGCCCAGCTGAACCACTGCGGTGTGGAAACCGACGTTGTGGGTGTGGATGCAGACCTGAACCGCTATAAGCTGGTGGTGCTGCCCATGCTGTTTATGACCAAGCCTGGTTTTGCACAAAAGATCCGCGAATATGTGGAAAACGGCGGCACCGTTGTGGCCACCTATCTGCTGGGCTATGTGGATGAAAGCACTCTGTGTTGGCTGGGCGGGTTCCCCGGTGACGGCCTGCGCGAAGTGTTTGGCGTGACCGCAGGCGAACTGGACACCCTGTACCCCGGCGAGGGCAACCGTGCCATCTGGGTCAAGAGCAGCCAGCAGAGCAGCATCAAGGATTACTGCGAACTGTTGCAGCCTGCCGAGGGTACCGAGGTAGTGGCTGTGTATGGACAGGATTTCTATTCCGGCCATGCGGCTGTGACCCACCATGTGTTCGGCAAGGGGCACGCTTATTACATCGGTGCGCGCCTGGATGATGCCGGCAACGCCGCTGTGCTGCGTGCAGCTTTGGCCGATGCCAAGGTGCACCTGCGTGACCTGCCGCAGGGTGTGGAATACCACTGCCGCGAAAGCGAGAACGCGCGCTACCATTTCTACATCAACACCACCCAGAGCGCAGTTAAGGTGCAGGTGGAATCCGGTGCAGACCTGTTGAGCGGCAAAAACGTTTTGGGCAGCATGGAGCTGAAACCCTATGATGCCTGCACAATTGAGGAAAAAGTGAAATAAGAAAAACGCCATGCTTTCCGAAGAAAGCATGGCGTTTTTTAGTTAGGAGTTAGGAAGTAGGAATTGGAGGTGGGGAAAGGGAGCGGCGAGGTTGGTTTGAGCAGATGTTTTGTGGTGCCAGAACGGTCAAGACCGTTCCCTACAGTACATTTTATAATGTGCGGCAATATTTATGGTGCACCCCCACCCGTAGGGGCGCACAATGTGCGCCCGCTGCGCTGAAGGGGAACTGCTCCTTTTTAGGCCGTGCGTATCTCTCAAATATACTTATCCAACATATCCTGCAAAGCCTGCTTGGGCAGGAAACCGACGCTGCGGGCGGATTCCTGGCCGTTTTTCAGTACGACCAGGCAGGGGATGCTGGAAATGCCGTATTCGGTGGCAAGCTGGCGGTTTTCGTCCACATCAATGCTGTAAAATGCGGCTTTGCTGCCAACTTCATCGGCAAGCTCATGCAGGACTGGGGCAAGCATCTGGCAGGGACCGCACCAGGTTGCAGAAAAATCCAGAACGGCCACGCCCTGTGCTTTGGCCTGGGAAAGATCATTATTGCTGATTTTGGTAACCATAAAAAGGTTTCCTCCTTTAATTATGACTGTAAAGCAGCGTGTTCCGCTGCTGTTTGCCGGACATGGTTATGGCGTATCTACACCATAGTATGGGCCGGGAGGGGAAAAGACATTCCCTTACTGCTGATTGTACACAGTTTGGGCTGCTTTGTCAACAAGAAAAAGACTGAATCTTAATTTTGACATAAAATTACTATAACAAGTAAGGTAAATTAAGACGAAAAGCAGATACAGGATAAAACAAAGCCACCCGCTCTGCGCAGGGATCCCCTGCACAGAACGGGTGGCAACTTTGTTGGAAGGTAATCAGCGGTTGTATTTTGCAGTAGCCTGCAGGCGCTGCATGGCACGGTTCAGGGCAATCTTGCTCTGGTAATACTCGTGCATGCTCTGCTTGTGCTGCAAGCGTTCCTCGGCGCGGATGCGGGCAGCCTCGGCACGGTTCTTATCGATATCCTCCGGGCGCTCGGCGCTGTCGACCAGCAGCACAACGTAAGCGGGGGTCACTTCGGCAATGCCATCGCCCACCAGTACGTTGCGGGTTTCGCCGTTCACGGTGAACTGCATGATGCCCATTTCCAGGGCAACCAGCACCGGGCTGTGTCCGGCCTGTACGCCGTACTGGCCGTCAGCGGTGGGCAGGGTCAGGCTTTCGCACTCGCCCTGGAAAAACTCGCCGCTGCTGGCCGTGATGTTCAGAACGAACTTTTCCATCAGGCCACACCGCCCTTTTCGGCAGCCTTCTTGCGAGCATCGTCCAGCGTGCCCACGTTGAAGAACGCCCATTCGGGCAGATCATCGACCTGACCGTCCACGATGGCGGCAAAGCCCTTGACAGTTTCGGCCAGGGGCACATATTTGCCCGGCAGGCCGGTAAAGTTCTCGGCAACGAAGAACGGCTGGGACAGGAATTTCTGGATTTTGCGGGCGCGGGCAACGGTCAGCTTATCGTTGTCGTCCAGTTCGTCCATGCCAAGGATGGCGATAATGTCCTGCAGTTCCTGGTAGCGCTGCAAGGTAGCCTGTACCTTGCGGGCTACGCGATAATGCTCCTCGCCCACAATGTCTGCTTCCAGGATGCGGCTGGTGGAATCCAGCGGGTCCACGGCGGGGTAGATACCCTGTTCCACGATCTTACGGGACAGAACGGTAGTGGCATCCAGGTGGGCAAAGGTGGTGGCCGGGGCGGGGTCGGTCAGGTCGTCGGCAGGCACATAAACGGCCTGAACCGAGGTGATGGACCCATCACGGGTGGAAGTGATACGCTCCTGCAGGGCACCCAGCTCGTTGGCCAGCGTGGGCTGGTAACCAACGGCGGAGGGCATACGGCCCATCAGGGCGGAAACTTCGGAGCCGGCCTGCACAAAACGGAAGATGTTGTCAATAAACAGCAGCACGTCCTTGTGGCTTTCCTCGCGGAAGTATTCTGCCATGGTCAGGCCGGTTTCGGCAACGCGCATACGGGCTCCCGGCGGTTCGTTCATCTGGCCGAAGATCAGGGCGGTCTTGTTCAGAACGCCGGAAGCGTTCATTTCGCCCCAAAGGTCACAGCCCTCACGGCTGCGCTCGCCAACGCCGGTAAAGATGGAGTAGCCGCCGTGCTCGGTGGCTACGTTGTGGATCAGCTCCTGGATCAGCACGGTTTTGCCAACACCGGCGCCGCCAAACAGGCCGATCTTGCCGCCCTTGGCATACGGTGCCAGCAGGTCAATGACCTTGATGCCGGTTTCCAGAATTTCGGTTGCAGGTTTCTGGTCCTCAAAGCCGGGGGCCTTGCGATGGATGGGCCAGGTAGGGACGTCTGCGGCCATGGGGCCTTTGCCGTCAATGGGGCGGCCCAGGGGGTCAAACATGCGGCCCAGGGTGGCTTCGCCCACCGGGGCAGTCAGGCCGTGGCCCAGTGCGTTCACGGTCATCCCCTTGCCAAGACCCTCGCTGGCAGAAAGCATAATGCAGCGAACGGTGGTTTCGTTCACATGCTGCGTTACTTCCATCGTGCGCTCGGTGCCCTCAGCGGTCACTGTCAGCGCTTCCTGCAGGGCAGGCAGCTTGCCCTCGGTGAACTGAACGTCCACCACGGGGCCTGCTACACGAATAATTGTTCCCTGTGTCATACGATAGCCTCTTCCTTAATTTCAGAAGTAGATAAATGTTTGAATATTGTATCCCGATAGGGGATACAGTGCAAAAAGTTTAATAGTCGCTGGTTTGCACAGCAGAAGCACCGCCGATGATCTCGGTGATCTCCTGGGTGATTGCACCCTGGCGGGTGCGGTTATACTCCAGCTGGAGCGCGTGAATCATATCGGTGGCGCTCTTGGTGGCGGAATCCATGGCGGTCATGCGGGCGCTCTGCTCGGCGCAATAGCTCTCGGTCATGGCACCGAAGATCATGCCGTGCATGTAGATGGGGGCCATCTGCTTGAACACCGACCACGCATCGGGGAACAGCTCAACCTCGCCATGGGGATCGCCCAGTGCGGGCGGCAGCGGCGCAAAGTGGGAGCGTTCCAGCGGCAGCAGCTGCAGCATGACCGGTTCAGCGGTCAGGGCGTTCTGGATCTTGGTGTAGATGAGGTAAACCTCATCTACCTCATCCGCCTTGAACGTATCGATCATGTCCGCCGTGATGTCACGCGCACGCTGCAATGTGGGGGCCTGGCCGCTGTACAGAAAATCTTCCACCAGGCGGGGGTCCTTGTGCAGCAGGGCGCGGTAGCCGGTCTGGCCCACCACATAAAAGCGGGCCTTGGGGTCATCGCCGCAGTGCGATTTCAGAAACTTGAGCAGGTTCTGGTTGTACGCACCGGCCATGCCTTTGTCCGCCGTCAGCACCAGATAGGCGCGGCGCGGAGATTCCGGGTTGCGGGTGTGGAAGAACGGGTGAACCGGTTCTTCCGGCAGGTGGGGCAGCACGCGGGTCATCGTCATCTGCATGCGCTCAAAGTAAGGCGAAACCGCCTGGTAATTTTTGCGTGCCTTGCGCAGCTTGGAGGAGGAGATCAGGTACATGGCATTGGTGATCTTCATGGTGTCCTGAATGCTCTCAATACGCTCCTTGAGCAGCTTAGTGGATGGCATGGGCATCGCCTCCCGCAAATGCGTTCCAGGCGTTCAGGATGGTCTGCACCTGTTCGGGGCTGAGCTTACCGGAAGCCTGGATCTCGTCCATCACGCCGGACGGGTCCGTACGGAACTGACGCACAAATGCGGAGGTTTTCTGGCGCAGCTCGCCGGTTTTGATCTCGTCGAGCACGCCGTGGGCGGCGAGGGTCAGCAAAACGACCTGCTCGGCGTCGGATTTGGGCTGGTACAGCGGCTGTTTCAGCAGTTCCATCAAAGCCTTGCCGTGTTCCAGCTGGCGGCGGGTCTCAGCGTCAAGGTCAGAGCTGAACTGCGAGAAGGATTCCATATCCTTGTACTGGGCCAGCTCGATACGCAGGTTGGCGTTGGCCTTTTTCATGGCCTTGGTCTGGGCAGCGCCGCCGACACGGGAAACCGACAAGCCAACGTTGACAGCCGGGCGGTTGCCTGCGTTGAACAGTGCGGTCTCCAGGAAGATCTGGCCATCGGTGATGGAAATAACGTTGGTGGGAATGTAGGCGGAAACATCGCCTGCCTGGGTTTCAACAATGGGCAGTGCGGTGATGGAACCGCCGCCCAGGTCGTCCCGCATACGGCAGGACCGTTCCAGCAGACGGGAATGCAGGTAGAAAACGTCGCCGGGGTAAGCCTCACGGCCGGGGGAGCGGCGCAGCAGCAGGGAAATGGCACGGTATGCCACGGCGTGCTTGGAAAGGTCGTCATAGACGATCAGCACGCTCTTGCCCTGGGCCATAAAATATTCGGCCAGTGCGGTGCCGGCATACGGGGCAATGTACTGCAGGGGGGCGCTGTCGCTGGCGGTGGCGGCCACAATGGTGGTGTAGCCCATAGCGCCATGCTTTTTCAGGTCCTCGGCCACGCGGGCAATGGAGGAAGCCTTCTGCCCGATGGCAACGTAGATGCAGAGCACACCGGTATCTTTCTGGTTCAGGATGGTATCGGTGGCGATGGAGGTCTTGCCGGTTTGGCGGTCGCCGATGATCAACTCACGCTGGCCACGGCCGATGGGGAACATCGAGTCGATGGACAGAATGCCGGTGTGCAGCGGGGTGTCCACGCTCTGGCGCTCCAGAATGCCGGGAGCCTGCTTCTCGATGGGGTTGTAACCAACGGCTTCGATGGCACCCTTGCCGTCGATGGGCTCGCCCAGCGGGTTGATGACGCGGCCCAGGAAAGCTTCGCCAACGGGGATACCGGCGCGCTTGCCGGTACGGGTCACCAGGGTGCCCACGCCGACGGATTCGGCACCATCAAACAGCATAATGCCCAGGTGGGAAGGCTCAACACTTTCCACCATGCCCTTGGCACCGTTTTCAAAGGTGACAATCTCGCCGTACACGGCGCGGTCCATGCCTTCAACGGTAACAATGCCGTCGGCAGCGGACACAACCGTGCCTCCCTCGGCGGTGTTGGCGGCGGGCTTGTAGTCCTCCACGCGGGTCTTCAGGGTGGCCAGGTCGGGCTTGTCGCCGGTCATCTGGTCCAGGGCATGGCGGCCGGAGTTATCAAACACACGGTCGCCCACCTGCAATACATAGCCGGAAAGCAGGCTTTCATCCACGCTGACATCCAGCAGGACTTCGGTTGCATCGTACAGGGATTTCAGCTCGGCCTTGATCTTGTCCAGGTCCTGCTCCCGCGGCTGGCGGGCGCAGTGCAGGTCGGCCTTTACAATGCGGTTGGCGGAGAAAAACTCGCGGCTGAATTCACTTGCCATTGCTGTCCCCCGCTTTCTGCAGCAGGTCATCCAGCAGGCGTGCATCGTCCTGCTGCGTCAGGTTGCGCGCCAGCAGCTTTTCACACATATCGCGGGCCAGGGCGGAAGTTTCAGCATTGGCATCGCGCAGGCGGCGGGCATGCTCTGCTTCGGCAGCGGCTTTGCCTTCGGCCACAATCGCATCTGCCTGGCGCTGGGCGTCCTGCAAAAGCTGTTCTTTCTCTTTTTCAGCCTGCTTTTCGTAGGCTTCGCGGCGCTGGGCAGCTTCGGTATCCACATTCTGCAGTTTATCCTGCGCCTGTGCCAAAACAGCCTGTGCGTCGTTCTTTTTGCCTTCTGCATCGGCGATCGCATCATCGATCTGCTTCTGGCGCTGCTCAATCACGTTCATAACGGGACGGTACAAAAACTTGCGCAGCAGAACAAACAGAACCAGAATGTTGACGACCGTCCACAGAATATTCAAATTCAGTGTCAGCATCGTTTATGCCTCCGTTATCAGCCCAGGAACAGGATGATGAGCAGGGCAACAACGAAGCCGAAAATGGCGGTGCCTTCTGCCAGGGCGGCGCCCAGCAGCAGGTTCTTGCTGATCTTACTTTCAGCTTCCGGCTGGCGGCTGATGGCCTCCGCTGCTTTACCGGTTGCAATGCCAATGCCGATGCCGGCGCCAATGCCGGTCAGTGCTGCGATGCCAGCGCCCAAAGCTACCAAACTTGCCATAATAAATTACTCCTTTTTATAATAATGTAAAAGTGGGAAAGAAAACGCAGGTCATTCCATCGTTTCTTTCATGAACAGGGAGGTCAGGAAGACAAACACATAGGTTTGGATCAGACCGTCAAACAAATCAAAATACAGGCTGAAAATTGCGGGGACAAAAACCGGAACCACCAGTTTGATGAGTTCCATGATGACAAATGCGCCCAGAACGTTGCCGAACAAACGCATGCACAGGCTGGTGGGCCGGATGGCGATTTCCAGAATGTTCATGGGGGTCATCAGGGCAATGGGTTCCGCCAGGCTGTGTACAAATCGCTTGCCGCCCTTTGCATGGATGCCGGAATATTCGATCAGCACAATGCTCATAATAGCCAGCGCTGCGGTAACATTCAGGTCCTTTGTGGGGGGCTTGAGGCCAATGATGCCGATCAGGTTGGAGCAGGCAATGTACAGTGCAACCGTGATCAGGTACGGCACATACTGTTTGCCGGCTTCGCCCAGCAGATCTTTGAAGAAGTTATCCATGGTTACCACAGCGGTTTCCAGGATGGCCTGGCGCTTGCTGATATGATTGACCTTGAGATTGCGTGTGAGCAAAATCGAAACGATCACCAAAAACGCCATGATGCCCCAGCTTACCGCGATGGATTCCGGGATGTCGATGCCGCCAAAAATGGGAAGGGTAAACGCCGTATCAACGTTAAGCTCCTCTTTTAAGGCGGCGGTCAGTTCGTTCATTATTCCGCCTCCTCTGGCCAGCGGGGCAGCTTGTGCGCCGGGCTGGCTTTATGTTTTGAATTTATCTGATAAAAAGCGCACCAAGGAGAAAAACAGAAAGGGGGAAAACGGCGATGTTCCGTTTCCGCACCCTCCTTGCTGCGTTTTTTATGCCGCCATAATACCACCATTCCCCGCCATTTGTAAGCCCCTTGCCGCACATTCTGCCTTTTGGATATTCCGTAATTCTGACAGATTAAAAATACTGTGCATAATGCACAATAAAGCGCACTGAAAATTGAGCTAATTGCTGAATTTAATGACAAAAAATACGGAAAAGTTCTTGATTTCAAACAAATCTTGCAGTTTTATGCGGTTTTGATGGTGAGGGAAAGGAACGGTGTTTGTGCAAAACTGCCAAGGAGCGGAGATTCAGGCGATGCGCTCCGCGCCAAGGGCGGTTTCGGATGCAAAGCGGGTAGCCGCCAGCTTTTCCAGTGTGGCAAGCCGCACGCAGATGGTAAACAGCCGGGCCGCAGGTTCGATCTCCTCGGCGCTGGCAAAGCTGGGGGCAATACGGATGTTGCTGTCCTGCGGGTCGCGGCCATAGGGCCAGGTGGAACCGGCGGGGGTGAATTTGACACCGGCCCGGCGGCAAAGCTCCACCGTGCGGGCCGCGCAGCCCGGCATGGTATCGAAGGAAAGGAAGTAGCCGCCGCGGGGTTCCGTCCAGCTGGCAATGCCGCTGCCGTCCAGTTCCTCGCGGAAAATGGAGATGACCTGCTCGAACTTGGGGCGCAGCAGGCGGGCATGGCGTGCCATATGGGCTTCAATGCCGCTTTCATTGCGGAAAAAACGTGCCTGGCGCAGCTGGTTGAGCTTATCAGGGCCGATGGTGGCAAACTTCCACACTTTGCGCAGATCGATCAGGTTGGCGGAACTTGCCGCCACGGCGCTGATGCCTGCACCGGGGAAGGAAACCTTGCTGGTGGAGCAGAACTCATACACCATATCCGGGTGCCCGGCATTGGCGCAGGCGGACAGGATGTCTGGCAGGACGGCCGGGGCGTTGGGGTAAAGGTCATGCACGCAGTAGGCGTTATCCCAGAAAATGCGGAAATCCGGCGCTGCGGGTTGCAGGTGGGCAAAGCGCTCCACCACCATGGGGCTGAACACAATGCCGGTGGGGTTCTGGTACTTGGGTACGCACCAGATGCCTTTGATGGAAGCATCCCGCTGGACCAGGTCTTCGATCATGTCCATATCGGGGCCATCATTGTGCATGGGGATGGGAATTAGCTGGAAGCCGAAATGCTCCGTCATGGCAAAATGGCGGTCATAACCCGGCACGGGGCAAAGGAACTTGCGGTCCTTGACCTGCACCCACGGCTCTGCGCCCAGCAGGCCGTCCAGCATGGCGTGGCTGAGGATATCGAACATCATGGTCAGGCTGCTGTTGCCGCCCACCATGACCTGCTCCGGCCGCGCGCCGATCATACCGGCCAGCAGGGCTTTTGCTTCGGGAATGCCGTCCAGCCCGCCGTAATTGCGGCAGTCGGTGCCATCCTCACTGTCCAACACGCTGCGGGAGTTCAGTTCACCCAGCATGCGCTGCGAAAGTGCCAGCTGCTCCGGCGCAGGCTTTCCGCGGGAAAGATCCAGCTGCAGGCCCTGCTGTTCGTACTCCTGGTAGCGCTGGCACAGACGGTGGTATTCCCGCTGCATTTCTTTTTTTGTCATATCCTGATACTGCATGGTGTCATCCTTCCTGGGCAATACCGGCAGGGCCGCTTGCTTACCTGGTGTAGCTGAAAACGAAGAAAATGACGAAGATTTCGCAAATGTGCGATGGATTCGAGGCAAAAAGCCGCAGGAATCCTTTGTGGATTCCAAGGATTTTTAACGCGGAATCCGGCCGCGTTTGTAGAAATATCCTAAGGCAATACCGCATAATTCTAAGTGCCGATACGGCGAGCGAGGTGCGGCAGATGCCAAGCCAAAAGCGCAGATAATACTGGATGTCTTATCGAGCATTTTGGCAACGCAGATGCCGTGCCGCAGCTGCCGGAGCGGTGCTTAAGCCGCAAGGCGGGAATTGTGCGGTATTGCCCTAAATTTTCGACGTTTCAGGTACACCCTGGGGGGAGTATGCACGAACCCTGCCGGTATGCCTTGTTTTCTGGAACGGTTTGTATTATACTGTCGGAAAGTACATTTGTAAAATATATGTTTCGCATGCAAAATATTTGTATTTGATATGGCAAAACGCAGGAAAAGAGGAAAAACTGTGAATGTAAACTATGAATATTACCGCTTATTTTACTATGTCTGCAAATATCACAGTATAACCCGCGCGGCCAATGTGCTGCGCATGAGCCAGCCCAATGTGACCCGCGCCCTGAACCGGCTGGAGGAACAGCTGGGCTGCAAGCTGCTGGTGCGCAGCACCCGCGGCGTGACGATGACGCCGGAGGGCGAGGTGCTGTTTGCCCACGTGGAAATCGCCCAGGAGCAGCTGCAGGCGGGGGAAAGCGAGCTGGCGGGCATTACCGCGCTGGAAAGCGGCGCGCTGACCATTAGCGCCAGCGAGACCGCTTTGAATGTGTTTTTGCTGGATAAGCTGCGGGAATTCCACCGGCGTTACCCCGGCGTGCGGCTGCGCATTGCCAACCATTCCACCCCGCAGGCCATCCGTGCGCTGGGGCGCGGGCTGGTGGATCTTTGTGTGATCACCACCCCGGCCCGGTTGGAATCCACGATGCGCCGTACCCTGCTGATGCCGTTCCAGGAAATTCTGATTGCCGGCAGGGACTTTGAATTTTTGCAGGGCCGCCGCTGGGCGCTGAAAGAACTGCAGCAATACCCTCTGATCTGCCTGGGCAGCGAGACGATGACCTATGCGTTCTATAACCAGTTTTACTTAAGCAACAATCTTGTTTTGCAGCCGGATACTGAGGCCGCTACCACCGACCAGGTGGTGCCGCTGGTCAAAAGCGGACTGGGGCTGGGGTATGTGCCGCAGAATTTTGCCAAGGACGCCCTGGCTGCGGGGGATGTGTTTACCATCCAGTTGAAAGAGGAAATCCCCACCCGTCATGTTGTGTTGGTGCAGGATGGCGGCCGTGTTCCCAACGCAGCTGCGCGCGAATTTGCCCGGATGCTGAACAGCAGCGTTACGCAGCAGAATGCACCATAAGCGGACAAAATTGTGCACCGGCACCAGAAAATTAAAAATATCTGCGTCTGTTTTTGTGAAAGGTGATTGACAACTGCCGTGCGGAACCGTATGATAAAAGTGGAATTTTGCCCGGTGCAGCGGGAACCATACGGTGCGCCGGATTCCGCGCAGAGGGACAGAAAATAATAGGAGTGATTGTTTTGAAACAATGGCTGAAAGACGCAGTTTTTTACGAAATTTACCCCCAAAGCTTTTATGATACCAACGGGGATGGTATCGGCGATCTGAAAGGGATTATCGAAAAGCTGGATTACATCAAAGAGCTGGGGTGCAACGCCCTTTGGATCAACCCCTGCTTTGATTCCCCGTTCAAGGACGCCGGGTATGATGTGCGCGATTATAAGCTGATTGCCCCCCGCTATGGCACCAACGCGGATGCCAAAGCGCTGTTTGAAGCAGCTCATGCCAAGGGCATCCATGTGCTGCTGGACCTGGTGCCCGGCCATACCAGCGAGGAACACGCATGGTTTAAGGAGAGCAGCAAGCCGGAAAAGAATGAGTATTCCGACCGCTATATCTGGACGGACTCCTGCTTTAGCGCCGGTGACGGTATGCCGTTCATTGGCGGCGAGACCGACCGCAACGGTACTTATATTTTGAACTTCTTCAAGTGCCAGCCTGCTTTGAACTATGGTTACGGCAAGTGCCGCGAAAAGTGGCAAATGCCCACCGACGCCCCCGGCCCGCGCGCAACGGTGGAAGCCGTGAAGGATGTGATGCGCTTTTGGCTGGATATGGGCTGCGATGGTTTCCGTGTGGATATGGCATCCAGCCTGGTCAAGAATGATACCCACCACAAAAAGTATACCTGTGCCATCTGGCGCGATATTGCCGCTATGCTGGACAAGGAATACCCCGAAGCCGCTCTGTTGAGCGAATGGAACCAGCCGCGCCAGTCCCTGAAAAACGGCTTTGATATGGACTTTATGCTGGAATGGCAGGGCAATGGCTACAGCTGGCTGATGCGCAATTATGATGGCGCAATAGATTCTGACCCGCATAACATCGGCAAGGCGTATTTCTGTGTGGATTCCGGCACGGGTATTGACAAGTTCCTGGATGACTGGCTGCCCAGCTACAAGGCGACCCGCAAGGACGGCCTGTACTGCTTGATTACCTGCAACCATGATACCATCCGCCCCTCCGCCGGTTTGACCCCGGATGAGCTGAAAATTGCTTACGCCATGCTGTTTACCCTGCCTGGCGCACCGTTTGTGTATTATGGCGATGAGATCGGCATGCGCTATCTGCCGCTGCCCACCAAGGAGGGCGGCTATTTCCGCACCGGTTCCCGCACCCCCATGCAGTGGGATAACAGCGCCAACAAGGGATTTTCTACCGCCGCAGCCGACAAGCTGTACCTGCCGGTGGACGATACTGCGGACGCCCCCACCGTGGCTGCCCAGCAGGCAGACCCTGACAGCCTGTGGCATACCGTGCAGGGGGTGCTGAACTTCCGCCACAGCCACCGGGATCTGGATTCCGATGCGCCGTTCCATGTGCGGTTTGCCCCCAAGGCAAAGGGCAGCTACCGCCCGTTTGCCTGGGAGCGCGGCAAGCTGATCTGCGCGGTGAACCCCGCCCGCGAGGAAGCAGAACTGCCCCTGAAGCTGGAAGACGGTACCCGCGTGCTGCATGTGATCGGCAAAGCCGAAGTGAAGGGTGATGAGCTGGTGCTGGGTGCACAGAGCTTTGCAATTTTGGGGTAAGCAGAATAGATTGCAAACGCAAATGTTAAGGCAATACCGCATAATTCTAAGTGCCGATACGGCGA
>UMKG01067249.1_pt1 | contig 33200 bp, 30 predicted proteins | sample 1966261 | NCBI WGS metagenome assembly UMKG01 (sample SAMEA4836169, study PRJEB28245) | human gut metagenome | biome: gut microbiome; material: fecal sample | place: Denmark | collected 2008 | reverse complement strand
GCAAGAGCGTCGAAGAAGCGAAAAAAGACGTTCAAAAAGCAAAACTCGGGTGGAAAGAAGCGAAAAAATCCGCGAAGGCGCGGAAAGAGGGAAGCGCGGAAGCGCTGAACGAGGCGAAGTACGTTCTGGAAGACGCGAAAGAAAACCTGAGAACCGCGAAAGCCTTCGAAAAAGCGGAGAAAAAAGCAAGGAGGAAGAGCAAATGATCAAATTCGCGCTTGCCGGTAACCCGAACTCGGGAAAAACCACCTTATTCAACTCGCTGACCGGTTCCACCGCGCACGTCGGCAACTGGCCGGGCGTTACCGTGGATAAAAAGGAAGGCACGTACAAGAAAGAGAAGGAGCCGATCGGGATCATCGATCTTCCGGGCATCTATTCGCTTTCGCCTTACACTCCGGAGGAAGTGATTTCGCGGAATTACATTCTGGAAGAAAAGCCGGACTGCATCGTCAACATCGTCGATGCGACGAATCTGGAACGGAATCTCTATCTGACGACGCAATTGATGGAAATCGACGTTCCGATCGTCGTCGCCCTCAACATGATGGACGAAGTCAAGAAGAGCGGCGATACGATCAATGCCGATGAACTGTCGAAAAAACTGGGCATTCCGGTCGTGGAAATTTCGGCTTTGAAAGAGACCAATCTCGACAAACTGATGACCGTCGCCTATCAGGAATCGAAAAAGATCCGGAAGGGCGATACGGTTCTGAAAGAAAGCAAACTCGCCCATCTCATCAAGGACGTTACGATTGCGTTCAAGGGACAGAAGATCGAGAATCCGCTGTTCCACGCCGTCAAGTTGACGGAACTCGACGAATTGGAGACCAAAGATCATCCGGATCTGGTGAATATGGTCACCGAATTCAAGAATACGTTCAACGATGAAACGTTCGGACAGGATTTTGAAGCGCTGGTCGCAGACAGCCGCTACAAATATATTTCCCGGAATTTCTCGCAGGTTTTGCAGAAATCCGAGAAAAGAAAAAGACTCACTAAATCAGATAAGGTCGACCGGGTTTTGACCAACAAATGGGCAGGTATTCCTATTTTCCTTGTAATCCTCTTTGTTATCTTCCATTTGACTTTCTCGGAAAACCTTTTCTATTTAGGAGGACTCTTCGGCGAAGGAATGGAATCTTTCGCCGGCAATGAATTCTTCGGCGGCCTGATCTGGCACGAAGGGGGAATCAACTCTCCGGGCGTCATTCTGCAAAGTCTGATGATCGGATTCACCGACTGGCTCAGTTCGCTGGTCGCAGGTTGGCTGGAAAGTAGCCCGGCTTGGGTCAGCGGATTGATCGTCGACGGCGTGCTGGGCGGCTTGTTCTCCGTGCTGTCCTTCGTCCCTCAGATCTTGTTGCTGTTCCTGTTCTTCTCGATTTTGGAGGACAGCGGCTATATGGCCCGCGTCGCCTTCATTCTCGATCGGATTTTCCGGAAATTCGGCTTATCCGGCCGTTCGTTCTTACCGATGATCATGGGCTTCGGCTGTTCGGTCCCGGCGATGATCAATACCCGGACTCTGGCCGATGAAAACGAGAAAATCTCCACGATCCGCGTGATTCCGTTCTTCAGTTGCGGGGCGAAGGCACCGATCCTGATCGCCATCGCCGGCGCGATCGTCAGCGTATTCAACTTCCCGAATCAGGACGTCATCGTCTATCTGATGTACGTTCTCGGCATCGCCACGGCGATCGCCACCGTGATTCTGATGCGGAAGACGACGATGAAAGGCGAAGTTCCGCCGTTCATCATGGAACTTCCGACCTACCACATGCCGCAGTTCAAATCGCTCTGCATTCACCTGTGGGACAAACTCAAACACTTCGTCAAAAAAGCGTTTACCATCATTCTCGCGTCGACCATCGTGATCTGGTTCCTGTCGAACTTCGGCTGGGATTGGCGCTATATCGGCGAAGAGAGCATGGACGCTTCGATTCTGGCGTCGTTAGGTAAATTCGTACAACCGATCTTCACTCCGTTAGGCTTCGGTTCGCAACTGAACGCGTTCGGCTGGGTCTTCGCCGTCGCCGCGGTGACCGGTCTGATCGCCAAAGAAAACGTCATCGCCACGTTCTTCACGCTGGCGTGCTGCATCATCACCGCAGCCGGAAACGGTCTGATCGATCCGGATATCGCCAATGCGATTCTCTCGGCTGAGGAAGCCAGCGAAGACGGCATTCTCGAAGCCGTCGCGATGGTTCAGGCGACCGGAATCTCCTGGGCGGCGTTAATCTCGTTCATCGTCTTCAATATGACGACGATTCCGTGCTTCGCCGCGGTGGCTACCGCGAAAGGCGAACTCAACAAAAAGCAGTTCCGCAATACGGTGATCTTCTGGTTGGTCACTTCCTACGTGGTTTCCTGCATCGTGTATCTCTTCTTGCTTCCGTTCGCGGAAGGCGCTTCCTACTGGTGGAGCGAACTGCTGGTCGTTCTGATCTTCGGCCTCATCATCGGTGGCGCGGCTCTCTACAACGCCCATAAAAAGAGAAAGGCGGTCGCGTAATTCATGACTCCATTGGAGATTGTCGTTCTGCTCGCCGCGGTGCTCATCGTTGCCGGCGTCGTCGGAAGCACGATTTACAAAAGAATCAAGCATATTCCCACCGGCGATTGCGCTTCCTGCGCCAAAGCGAAGAAAGGACAGTCTCTGGTGGACGAATACCATAAAAAGTATTGCTGTAAAAATCACAAGTAAGCCCTCTTCCACGAGGGCTTTCTCGTTCGGGAAAGGTAAAGGTTATGATCGAATTGAAAATCAAAGTCGAGGGAATGCGCTGCGGAATGTGCGAAAGCCACATCAACGAGGCCGTACGGAAAGTATCCGGCGTGAAAAAGGTCACTTCCTCGCACAGCAAAAATCTGACGCGGGTCATCGGCGAAGACACGCTTTCTCTTGATGAAGTGATTCATCGGATTACTTCGCAAGGGTATCGGGTGATCGACGTGGACTCTTCGGTTTACGAAAAACGGGGATTCTTCTCCCGATTCCGGAAAGACCGGTAAACGAAAGCGTCTGTCCGACGAGGCGGGCGCTTTTTTGATGAAAGGAAAAAAATTCCTTTTTTATGAACCGAAATTCCGATAAAATTGTCCTCTATAATGAAAGAATTCTTTCAGTATACGAAAATTGACGGAGACGAAGACAGAATGAATCGAAAAAAGTGGGAAGAAATCTACAACCGATATGTCAGGTTAGTGGCTTTCGTCGTCTCCAAATACCTTTCCGACGAGGAAGACGTCAAAGATCTGACCAATGAAGTATTTGTTCGCTTTTTTGAACGGACCTCGACGGAGACGGTCGGGAATCTTCAAAGTTATCTGACGGTATCGGCGAAGAACGCCGCGATCAATCATCTGAAAAAGCGGAAAGAGGTTTGCACTCTGGACGAAAACCGTTGCCTGTCGGGCGAGGACTCGCTTTCTTCGTTCCGGTATCGGGAATTCGTTTCGAGTCTCCGGCGTTTTCTGAAAGATGAGGAGATAGACATTCTGATCGATCACGACGTTTACGGATATTCGTTTCGCGAGATCGCCGCTTTCCGAAACCGGAATGCGGAAACGGTGAAGACCCTGTATCGGCGCGCCGTTTTGAAACTGAGAGAAAAGGGAGAAGAACTATGAAAAATGAATTGAAAAAAAAGATCGACGAGCGGTTCGACTACGGCTTTGACTTTGACGAAATCGCCGGGACGATTCCGCTTCAAAAAAGGAAGCCGCTTTACCGGAAACCGGTCTGGATCGCCGCGCTTTCGCTCATCGTCGTCAGCGGAATTTCTCTGGGAGTCGGGCTTCCGCTGGCGTTAAAGAAAGAAGAAAAACCGATTCCGACGGAGATCAGACTCAATCAGGTCGTTCGTCCCTTCAACACCGCGCGCGTGGAACTGGAAGAAAGTTATCTTTCCGCCGTTAAGCGTTTTACGTCCGATTTCTATGCGCAACTGAATCGGACGGGCAGTCTGGTTTTTTCGCCGTTGAGCATCATGACGTGCTATTCGATGCTTTTAGAAGGTTGTGCGGGAGAATCCGAAAGGCAGTTGAGCGAAGCGCTTCACATCGCGGATTTGGAGAGTTTCCGCGAAGAAACCAGAAAAATGCTGGAAAACACTTCGCTCAATACCGGATACAGTCTTCTGGAAATCGCGCAATCCTACTGGATCGATACCTCTTTTTCCGCTTCCGTTCGGCCTTCCTACCTCGACTGTCTGAGCGAAAACTACTATGCGGAAGCGTATCAGGGGAATCTTTCCTCCGATGCGATGAAAGCATCTCTCGCCGATTGGATCAACGAAAAGACGAGGGACTTTCTGGATGTCAAGGCAGAATATTTCAAAAAATACGGAGGTGTTCTGTGGCTTTTGAATACGGTTTATCTGAAAAGTGCGTGGTCCGAAGGTTTTGACGAAGAGGACGACGTTTCGGGGACCTTTGAAAATCTGGATCAGTCGAAGACCGAAGAGGTCATCTACATGGATAAAACCGTGCGGGCCGAATACTATTCGGACGAAACGATCACGCTTGCTTCTTTGCCGTTGACGGACGGATTGAAAGTCCATTTCCTGCTTCCGAATCGGGGCGTTTCCGCTTCCGACGTTCTAGGCGATCGTCAATTTGTCGATCTCCTTCTGAATCAACAGAATCTCAGCAAAACGTACGACGGCGTCCACTTCCGTCTGCCGCAGGTGAAAGTCCGTAGCAGCATCGATCTAGCGGAAGTATGGGAGCAATTGGGCGTGGTCGACATCTTCGACCCGAACAATGCGGATTTCGGAAAAATGGTCGATCTGAAACGAAGTTCCGACAACTTTTACGTCACACAATCGAAGCACGAGGCGGGAATCGAATTCACGCACAGCGGGGTCGAGGCGGCCGCCTATACGATCATCGAAGAAGGACCAACATCGACCGAGCCGATCGATCGGGCGATCGAGTTTTTCATGGACCGTCCTTTCCTCTATACGATCACCGATCCAAGCGGAGTTCCCCTTTTCTTCGGAAACGTGAGTCAAATGTAGTCATTTCATCTTACAGCCACCGCCCGGAACGGTGGCTTTTCGTCTTGTAACAGGAACTTCAAAACATTTTCTTCGGCCTGAAAAAGGCACCTGCGATTGCAGAAAGAAGCAAAAACGATCCGCTTCTAAATTCGTTTTTCCGGTGTTTTCCGAACCGGTCGGACGTGCTATAATAAAAAAGAAATGGAGTGAGTTCGATGAAAAAGATTGAAGTGTGGGTCAGAGACAAGAATACGTTGATTCTGAAAGAAAATGCCGAAGCCGGCGATTATATCGATCTGAGTTCGCTTTCCAGCGTCGATTTTTCTGCGCTCGAAGCAGCAATCGAAAACGGAAAAGATCGCGTACTGAAAGAGAAAATGGAAAGTTTTCAGCATTCGTCGCTTCGGGAAAACGAATGGAAGTTGAAGGAAAACGATCGGAATTGGGAAAAACGGCTTGCGGAAAAAGAGAAGGAGTATCAGGAGAAAACCGATTCGCTTCAAGCCACGATCCGGCAGTACGATCTGAATAAAAAAATGGAAATCAGCGAGTTGGAACACCGGATGGAGATGGAAAAAAACCGACTTCTGCGGGACAAGGAGCAGGAAATCGAACGTTTCCGTCAGAAAGCCGAATCGGATCAGAGGGAATTTGATCTGCACAAAGAAAAATGGCAAAACGAAAAAGATCTGGCTTTGGAAAAATTGAGAAGCGAATACGAGAAAAAACTTTCCGAAAAGGAGAATGCGTACCAGATGTTACAAAGGCAGAAAGCGGCATTGAACGTCAAGCAGACGGGCGAAGATCTGGAATCGTGGTGTCATAACGAAATGCTTTCCTATATGCAGAACGGTCTCCAAAACTGCACGTGGAAAAAGGACAACGATGTCGTGAAAAACGACGGAGAAACGAAGGGAAGCAAAGCCGATTTCATCTTTCGGGTATACGCTTCCGAAAGACATGGCGACGACGAGGAACTGACTTCGGTCTGTCTCGACATGAAAGATGAAAACCCGGATTCCGCCAATCGGAAAAAGAACGCGGATTATTACAAAGAACTCGATAAAAACCGCACGAAGAAAGGCTGCCGGTACGCTTTGCTGGTCTCGAATCTCGAAACGGACAAGCCGAACGATCTGCCGATTTTCAAAGTGAACGAATATCCGGATATGTATGTGGTTCGTCCCGCCTATATGATGACGTTTCTGAACATGATCGCTTCTTTGACCGCGCGCTTTTCGGAATTGATTCTTCAAGAGATCAAAGCCGATCTGGAAGTCAAATCGCAAAGCGAACTGTTGGAGGAATTTGAAAAAATCAAAACGACATATCTGGATAAGCCGTTGGACAGCATGAAAAAACAGGTGGAAGAAATCAGGAAAAACAGCGAGTCGATCATTCGCGCTTCCGAAAAAATACAGACGTCCTGCGAGACGATCGCGCGGAGTTACATCGAAGCGATTGAAGACAAAATCGCCAATTTTGAAGTGAAAATAAAAAAAGAATATCGCGCGTACGAACAAAAAGTGAAAGTCTGATTTTCAGAAGAAACGGAAAAAGAAAATGTTGGAGAGAAGAGGACAGGCGTTAATCGCCCATTGCGAAATCTGCGATGAACAAGAGGACGAAGATCTGTGCGATGCCGATTATGTGGATTGCATTCAGCACTTTGAAGACAAGGGGTGGATTAAGATCAGAAATAAAGAAAACGGATTCTATCTGTGGTTTTGCTGTCAGGAGTGTTATACGGAGTGGAAGAAAAAAACTAGCGTCCGTCGGTGATTTGAAAGATCGATCATCATGCGTTTCAGGTTTAGAATTGCCGGTCAGTACATTCATTTGGGGCATACAATGAAGATTTATCTGATCGGCATTAAGGATCGATGCTCTATGAATGTGGGTAATATTTGAGAGTTTAAGACAGATGGAATATGCGAAAAGGTAGTAGAAATGCTGCTTTTATAGAACATATTATCCTCATAAAAAGTCATTTTAAGCGATTGCCATATATCTAAGTTTTTATTATTTTTATTGTGTGGCAATATTTGAAAAAATCAATAAGCAATTTTAATTTACAAAACAAAAAAAAGGAGCTATAATCTTTTTAGATAAATTCATATTTGAAAGAAAGGGAACTTATATGAAAAAGAAATCGGTTATATTCTCTATTTTAGGGTTGTTTTTATTACCTACGAACGGAACTATTGGTGAAACTGTTGCTAGCGCTTCAGAAACCGATGTTTCAAAAACATTACAAACTATTAAGTATACAAATTTTTCAAATGAAATAAGCAATTTGTATTCATCTAGTATTGAATATGGTGACCTTATAAATGGTGGATTAGTATATGTAAATGATCCTAATATTCAAGCGGTTGTGTATTATGGTTCAAAAAAGTTTGAATTAGCAAACTACTCTATTGCCAATACAAATACCAGACCGGATGGTGTAAGTAAGAATGATTATGTTGCGACATATGTTTATAAATCTCCGGTTTCAACGGTTAAAACATACTCATCCGTTATTAATAGTGGTAATTTAGATTCTATTGAGTGTTCGTTTGAGACAACAAATAGTATTAATGTTGATGTTGCAATTGAAACAGAAGTTGGTACAGGTGGCAGTATATACGGCGTTGAAGCTAAAGCTGGGATTAGAAGATTTTTCAACGACGCTGCTGGATATGGATCTGGGAATGCATTTACTTTAGAATATGACTTGTATGAAGATGCACTAACACTTAATTCAAGTTACTCAATAAAGAAAACTACTCACTATTATGAATTTATTACTATAGTTTATGTCTCTCAATATTCAAAGTATTGGTCTTGGTTTAGTTATAAGTATAAATGGTTAGATTATTCATGCTATGCATATTTAACCAATTCGATTATTCTAGATACTTATACTTTAGTGGAAGCTTAATTTAATAGGAGAAAGTAATTTATATGAAAAACAGATTATTATTGATATCCATGCTAACCTTATCATTTATGAACATTGACAAGGACATTCATAAGGTTTACGCTAGTCGCATTAATAGTAGCGCCATTACTGAAACACAATTAAATAATTATCTAAGTAATTATAACTATAAAATAACATATCAAAACACTGGATTAAGTGGAAATTATTTTTACACAAGGTATGATTTGTATACTACAAGAACGCTTGGCGACAGGTATTTTTTAAATGTTAAAGTTGAACATAACGCTGATTTGGCAGATACTATTCTCACATTTGATTCTATTTCTTTTATAGGATTATCACATACTGAAGGATTAGGCTTTTCTGCAGAAGCAAGTGTTCCAGGATATTATTGTTCTTTTACAGCAGATATGAGTGTAACTACCTCAACTGATTATACAATTACTGAAAGTAAATCGTTTATTTTAAGAGGAAAAGAAAATTCAACCTATGATCCTTCTGGAACTTATTACTTATACTATCGCGAATCTTTTGTTGATTCAATTATTGTAAAAAGAACTTCATCTGGAGTTTTTGTTTCAGCAGAATATTATTCATCTTGTCCAGAAGATATTTTTTCAATGGAAATGATTCGGACTAGACCAACAACAAATGCTAGTGTTTTACCTGCTTGTTAAAATTAAAGGAGTGAAAAGTCTATGAAAAAAATATTTAGCACTTTATTATTATGTACTCTATTTATGACATCATGTGGCAATACAAGAATCATTGAAGCAAAAGAGAGTTCGGATTATTTTTCTTATTCCATAGGCGAGGGACAAACAGTATATGTTAAAAATAATTCTCTTCATGAAAATGAGGAAATTAGTAATTATTTGGACGACTTGGCTCTGGCAAATAAGAACTCAGTTTTTGGCATTAAATCAGTTTTTACAGATTCTGGGGTTCAGATTGATGATAAGATCTTAAAAATTGATAGTAACAATTTAAGAACATTATCAATTACATGCTTGAATTCTTTTGATGATGTAATTAAAATAAAAAAAATTATCTATATGTCTGGTAATGTTCAGTTTGACATTAATTATAATATTGAACTAAAATTCAATAATGATTTTGAATATTTGCCATCATTTCCTACAAATTATTCAAGTGCGGAGAATTTAGGTGTTAGCCCCGCAACCAGTGATTTAATTTTAGATCAAAAAAACCGGTTGTTTTACATAAATTTTAATAAACGAGCTTTACACATAGAAAAAGAATTCGAATTCATAATCAATCAAGTATCATTTAATAACTCTTTAGTAGAATTGTTGGATATTGATTATGCTGTTATTCCAGACAATTTTTATTATCCAATTCACTTTTCCGATTTAGAATATTCGGATTTATCAGAATCTTTGGATTTGTTGAAATTAGAATATGGAGCAGTTTTAAAAATTAGTTTTAATATAGTTGCTGAAGAAGTAATGTCTTTTGGATGCGATTTAAACTTTGATATTGAATTCAATGGGGATAATTATTGCGTTCCGTATAATGTATACTATAGTTCTAAAAACATGTAGGTGATGATATGCTCAAAAGAATTTTTTCTTCCAAATTATTTTATTTAATTTTATTATTTGTACTCAATATTTCTGTTTTAATCTATGTGTGTATAATTACAATTAAACCACTAGATTTAGGCACGGAATATTTTCCAAGTAGCGGAAATGAAATTTTACCCACAACATCAAGCAGGTATTTAATTAAAGAGAAGAATTTCGTTACTTATGAGAGCTATAATGCTGAAATAGTTGATAAAGATGGAATGTATAGTACTTATAAATTAAACAATAAATTTATTCAAGTTGGAAATGAAATAAAAAAAGATGATTTACTAGGCTCTTATAACGGTGATAATGTCTATTCATCGCATGATTCTTTTTGTCTTGATATTATAGAATGTGATGACGGTTATGAAGTTATAACTTATAATTACAATATGTTTTTGTTGGAAATTTCGTTAGGAAACTATGATTATCAACATTTTACTTTTGAAGCAGAAGAAATATTTATGAATTATAATGGTTATTATTATAGTTTGAATTTTGTCGGATATGATTATAGTTTTTTTCAAGGTTCAAATTTAATAAAAGCGATTTTTGCCCCCCAACATTGTAATTCGTTAATTAATTCTAATTCTAAGTGCACATTTGAAATAAAAAGAGATGAATATATAAATCAGTTATATGTTTCAGCAGAATTATTTGATTATCAAACATATCATAAGTCGTTTTATGTAGTAATTGATGATGTTGTGACTTTTATTTATGTGGAATGTTTTGAGATTGTTGACGATTATGCGTTAATTCAGTCATCAGACTTAAAATTAGAAAGTGGAATGTATCTATATCTATATGAGTAACTGTTCTATGGAAATAAGAAATATTTCAAAATCATTTTTGAATAAAAAGGTATTAAATAATATAAGCTATTCATTTGAAAATGGATATATTTATGCTATATTGGGGACATCTGGTAGTGGTAAAACTACTCTGCTCAATATATTAGGATTGTTAGATAACAAGTTTGAGGGAGATATTATAATTAACGATAAAATTATTCCGAAATCTAAAGATAATTTTGAATTCAGAAATCAGAATATTGGGTTTATTTTTCAATCATATTATTTAATTGACAACTTAAATGTCGAAGAAAACATAAAGATGCCACTAAAATATTCAAAAAGAGGAAAAATAGACGAGAACTATTTTATAAGTATAATTGAGACATTGAAAATTTCAAAGTTATTAAAAGAAAAAGTAACTTATTTAAGCGGTGGGGAAAAACAAAGAATAGCAATAGCCAGAGCATTTATAAATAAGCCAAATATCATAATATGTGATGAGCCTACTGGTAATTTAGATGAAGAAAACGCATTAAATGTCATAGCAATTCTTAAACAATTTATTTCAAATAATAAGTTAATTATTATTGTTACACATGATTTCTTTTTGGCCAGTCAGTGCGATATTGTTTTGGAATTAAAGGAGGGAAAATTATATGAAAAAGAATAAAAAACATCTCTTTATAATTGTTTTGTCCTTTATTATAACCTTTTTTTCATCGATCGCTTTAAATATAACTGACATACAATCTAAATTAAACAACATTGATTATGCGAACTATCCTAGTAATTATTCAGTATATAATTTATTAAATATAGATAATTATGAAGAATTTATGAAACAAAATTTTTTGGATTTTGAGTATAAAAAGTATTATAAATCATCTGATAAAATTACTACAAATATTCTTTCTGAAAACTTAAAAACAGAGGTTCTGGGGTGCGAAAGCAATTTTGAAAAATATCCATTGCCTAGCTGTTATTCAGATTCTATAAATTTTTCAAAATTGAAATTAGGAAACTCATTTAATGATTTGGATATTTTAAATAATAGTAATGCTATTATTATGTATGAAGCTCATTTGAAAAAAATTGGCTTTGATAGTGGTGATTATATTTTAATAAATGGAATTAGATTTTATATAAAAGGTATATTAGAAGATAATGCGGATGTGATTAGAAATCAATCACAAAATATTATTCAGGTCTTTATTCCTTATACGACTTTTAAATCTATTTTTAAGAATATAAATGTTAAAACTGTCATTCAAACAAACGATTATAATTTTGAATATTTAAATGATGATGTTAATTTTATTTCTCGGTATAAAGTAAATCAGATAATTAGTACAAATAAAGAATATCTTATGTCAACATCTCTTCCATTGTTGGTGGTTTTGTTTATTATTTCTTTTGTATCCACTATTATTGTACAGATTATTATAATTAAAGATAGATATAATGAAATTGGAATTAGACGGGCTGTGGGGGCAAGCCGAGAAGAAATTATTTACTCTTTTACAAAAGACACATTTCTTAGTACGATTTTTGGAATGATAATCGGGATTATCATGTATTTTATTGTTTTGACTTTTTTTCAGTTGGTTTTGACTATGTTATATAAATCAAGTTTTTTTATCTATAATTTGAATATGGTTTTTATTTTTGTCTTTACATATGCCTTCATTTCGTTTTTTTCAATTTTAATTCCCACATTTATGGGTACAAATATTAATATATCTTCAATTCTTGTAGAGGAGAAATAATATGAAAAAAGTCTTTTTCTTCTTTGATTTTCTATTAATTGCATGTTTTTTCTTTTATTTGGTTACTTTTTATAATAATAATGATAAGCATTTACAGGCAGAGGGAACAATAATAACTCAGAATATAGATGATGACTTAATTTTATTGAATGACTATAAAAACAAAGATATAGTTTACTTTAATGAAATACCATATTATTATGAAAGTGTTTCAGAAGCTATAATTGGAAACGATGAGATACCATATTTTTCAAATTCTATTAAAACAGGAGATATTTATTTTAAAGATCAAGTTATAGGTAATTTTAGCATTCCGTATAATTTAAGAGTTATAAAAATTCTAGGTAATACTATTTTGGTAGAAAATTTAGAGACTACAATTGTCAAATTTTCGTTTTTTCCTAATTTTAAAATTAAAAATTATTCCAATTTTACTTTTTCAATAAAATATTTAGGTGAGACAATAGATATCGAGGATTATACGTTTAAATTTAATCAAGATTCTGGATTATATGATGTTACTTTAAAGTTGCTAAATAAGGGTACAATTTTAAATTCAGCAACGATTAGAATAAATCTAGAATATCAGGAAGAACAGAAGGGATTATTTATAGATAAATCATATATATATCAAGATAACATTGGAAACTTTGTTTATAAATCAGTGAATATCAGAGGGGCAATCTATTATAAAAAGGTCTATGTCAATATTCTTGAAGAATATGGTAGTTATTATAAAATAAGCGGTGAGTTAAATGGGAATAACGTTGTTATCAAACTTTAATAATATATTGGAATTTGACTGTTCAAATTTTAAAGTTTTTTATAATATGAACAATTCAAAAATGATTTCAATTAAGAATGAATATTTCAAATATAAAGATATGTTCTTTGAAAAAAACAATTTTTTTGAAACAGAACTTACCATCAGTAATTTTTCAAAAGTAATCATTGCTGTAAATATTACGAGTTCATGTAATTTGAGGTGCAAGTATTGTTTTAATGATAAAAAATCATCAATAAAAGTAGATATTGATAAAATAAAAAACTTTATTAATTTTATTGTAAATACAAAATCCAGCGCTGAGAAATATTTTGTAGATCTCGCCGGTTCTGGAGAACCATTGCTTTATATAAATGATATCATTAAAATCGCAAAATATTGTCAAAAAGTTAGTGATAAAATTGGCAAGGAAGTAACTCCGATGCTTTCGACAAATGGGACATTATTATCAGCAAAATATACTTCTTTATTGCAAGATAACGGAGTTCTTTTTGGTATATCGTTAGATGGATATAAAGAATTGCATGACAGATATAGAGTAGATATCAAGGGTAATCCTACTTATGATATTATTAAAAAAAACATATTAAAAATTAAATTTAATGATTATGTTGGTGGCTCCATGACCATTGTTGATAGTAATACAGATATTTTTAAAACTTATATAGAGATGGGGAAATTATTTAAAACAATTTCAATTAGGCCCGGCAGAATGTCATATAAAGATTTTGATTTTGAGTTTATAAGTAAAGGTTATAATGATTTTATTGGTTACCTAATTAATCAAACTTTAATGAAGCAGTATGATTTATTATATAAAATTATTAATGGAGATGATCTGTTAGGAAAAACAATACTGAAAATTATTTCTAATTCAAAATTAAGTCGTAGATGTGAAGCTGGAATAGCGAGATTTTCTTTAGGAATTGATGGAAAAATATACCCATGTACGCCCGCATCCTACCACAAAGAATTAGAGATGACAGAAGAACAAATTGAAAAGGGTGAAAATAATGTCTATTTTAATTATTATCCAAAAAAATGTCAAAATTGTATTGCAAAAAATGTTTGTGGATCTGATTGCTATGTTCAATTATTCGAAAATTCATTAAATGATAGCTTATGTATTTTCAAAAAAAATATATTCATGTTAGCAATATACTTTTGTGGAAAAATAGAAACTACAGATTTTGATACTTATTGCGAAGTAGTAAATATGGCAAATGAAATTATTAATAGAACCCATTGTGATAAAGAGTTAAATGAATTGTTTTCGAAATGTTCACATAAATATTCTTTTACGGAATTGAAAAGAATAAAAGATAATAATAAGAGTAAATATAGTAAAATTTTAAAAAAATATACTTAAGTCCGATCAAAAATATACTATTTAGACGAAATCAGGAACATAAAGAAGGCAAAAAAAGAACCACGTGGTACATCCAATTGATGAGGTGTATATTAGATTCAAATTCTTTATTAACAAACATTGTGATTTCAAAAAAATGGTTACAAAATTACATTAGTCTTTTCGCGTGTGGATGTGGATATAGACAAAGAAATCCTTAATAGAATGTTATATAACAAAATTTACCCACGATTTGCTTTAAAGGATATGAAAGAAGAAAAAAACAACGCCTGCCGATGATTTGAAAGATCGATCGCCCGGGCGTTTTACGTCTAGGATCGCCGGTTCAGTTCATATATTTATTTGGGTGATACAATGAAGATTTATCTGATCGGCATTAAGGGATCGGGCATGAGCGCGTTGGCGAATATTCTTCTCGACGACGGTTACGAAGTCCGCGGTTCCGATACGGAAAAGTTCATGCATTCCGAAACGCAACTTCGGGGAAGAAACGTCGTCATCGACGTTTTGGAATCGTCGGAATATCTTTCTTCCGACATCGTGGTCGTCGGGCATACGTTTTATACGCCGGAACGGATCGAAGAATTGAACGCGCACAAGAAAGCGTTTTTTGAATACAACGAGTTTTTGGGTCTCTATCTGGATTCGGAAAAATTGGTTTCGGTCTGCGGAAGTCACGGAAAGACGACGCTGGTGAAATTGCTGGTCACCGCTTTTCCGGATTGTTCTTATCTGATCGGAGACGGGCAGGGGTGCAAAAAAGAAAAGGACGCTTTTTTCTTTTTGGAATCCTGCGAATACAAGCGTCATTTTCTTCAATATCATCCGTCGGAAATCCTGTTGACCAATATCGACTACGACCACATCGATTATTTCAAAAACGAGGAGGATTACCATCAGGCTTTTCAGGAATTTGCCGATCAGGGAAAGAAGATCTACTGCTCTTTTTCCTGCCGGAACCAAATCGAGCATCCGAACAAGATTACATACGGCTTGGATCGGGATGCCGACTATCATCTGGAATATTCGGTTGAAAAAGATCGGTATCAACTCGCTTTTTTTCGGAAAGAGAGGCAAATTCACGAATTTTCGTTCAGGAAGTCGGCTGATCGCTTTCTGGAATCGGTCGCGGCGGTTCTCTCTTTTTACGCCGAACACAATTTCGATCTGAAACCGATCACCGATCGCCTTTCTCATTTTGCGATGCCTTATCAGCGGTTCAACACCGAAGTCTATCACCGTCAGATTCTGATCAGCGATTACTGTCATCACCCGTCGCAGATCGTTTACAATCTCGAACAGTGTCGCCTGTTTTATCCCGATTACAGGAAGGTAGCGGTTTTCCGTCCGGATCGCACTTCGCGTTTAGTGTATTTCAAAGACCGCTTCGTCCGGGCACTAAGCGATTACGATCTCGCTTTCGTATTGCCGCTTAGTCCGACCGAAGAAGTCGGCCAGCACGGCTCTTTTGAATTGTCGGCGCCCGGAATCGTTTGTCTGAATCAGATCGCAGAAATTCGGCATTATCTCGACGAGAAGGAAAAATACGCATTTTCTTTCATGTCGAGCAAAGATCAGAGCGAAGAAATCCGAAAACTGAAACAACTTCTCTCCCTCTGGTCTTAAAAACGCAAGATAAAATTGAAATCCGTCGAAAAAAAATGCATAATAGGAATGAATTGAGGGAAGAACGATGAACAAAACTTTAATGACGGATTTCTATGAACTGACGATGGCTCAGACTTATTTCGATCGGAACGAAACGGACAAGATCGCTTATTTCGACGTCTTTTATCGGAGCAATCCTTTTCGTAGCGGTTATGCGATCGCCGGCGGACTGGACGGCATCATCGATTGGATTCTGAATTTTCATTTTGAAGAAGACGAGATCGACTATCTGAGAAAAAGCGGTACTTTCAGCGAAGCGTTTCTGCATTATCTGAAAAACCTTCGTTTCACCGGGGATCTCTACGCGGTCGAAGACGGCACGCCTGTCTTTCCTCAGGAGCCGGTGATCACGGTCAAGGCTCGAATCATCGAGGCGCAGTTGATCGAAACCGCCTTGCTGGCTTGTTTCAATCACGGTACGCTTGTGACGACGGCGGCAAAGCGGATCACTTCCGCCGCAGGAAAGATTCCGGTCATGGAATTCGGCGCGCGAAGGGCGAGAGGAATCGATTCTGCGCTGGAAGCCAGCAAATACGCTTTCGTCGGCGGCTGTTCGGGAACGTCCAACACCCTGGCGGCCAAACTTTATGACATTCCGGCTTTGGGAACCATGGCGCATTCGTTGGTTTCGGACAGCGACGACGAATATCAGGCTTTTCTGGATTTCGCCCGAAGCAATCCGGACAATTGCGTCTTTCTCGTCGATACATACGATACGCTGAAAAGCGGGATTCCCAACGCGATTCGGGTCGCCGACGAATATCTGAAACCGAACGGCTACAAATTCAAGGGAATCCGGATCGATTCCGGCGATCTGGCCTATCTGTCGAAACAGGCGCGGAAGATGCTCGACGAAGCCGGATATCGGGAAACGACGATCTGCCTGTCCAACGGACTGGACGAAGAGACCATCGAATCCTTGCTCAGCCAGGGGGCTTTCATCGATTCGATCGGCTGCGGAGACAATATCGCCGCATCGTTAGAAAGAGTCGGGGGAGTCTATAAACTGGTGGCCGTCGAAAAGGACGGAGAAGTGGTTCCGAAGATCAAAGTCAGCAACGACAACAGAAAGACGGTTACGCCGGGATACAAGAAACTCTACCGTTTCTATGACCGCGACAGCGGATTCGCTTTGGGTGATCTCGTCGCTCTAGCGGAGGAGACGATCCCGGAGGATCAGTATACCTTGATCTGCCCGACGGAAGAATGGAAGACATCGACGATCCGGAATTACGTCGTCAAGGATATCCGGAAGCCGATCTTCCTGAACGGCGAATTGGTCTACGATCTTTCCGATCTGAGAGCGCGTAAAGCCTATTGCGAAGCGCAATTCCGGACGCTTTATCCGGAAGTCCGACGGAGAAGCAATCCGCATGAATATTATGTCGATCTCAGCGAAAAATTATTGAATCTGAAAAAGACCATGATCCACGCTTCGCGGAAGAAAAAAACGGAAAGATGATTGGACGTCGGGAAAATGAACGCTTTTCATGCGAAATCGGAACGGATTGTTGAGCGTTGTATTTGAAAATAGAGATGAAAGCGCCCGATAAAGGCTTCGGACGCTTTTTGTTTTGCAGAAAGAGAAATCTCTTTTATCCGCGATTCCGGATTCTATTGAAAATGGCATTTCGTTCTGCACAGAATCCAAACGTCGAGCCGGTGTCGATACAGACGCCCGTGTAAATTCTGCCTGATTATCGGAAGTAAAGAGCAAGGGGCGGAGGATGGACTGGTTTCCGCCGTCGCATAAAGATAGAAGCGAAAGATTCAACCCGGCTTTCGTCCGCAAAAAAAAGCGGAAGAGAACTTCCGCGTAAAGACAAACGTTTACAATTTGAGAATCGAGACGATATCCCGGGCGATCATCACTTCTTCGTCGGTCGGAATCACAACGACGCGGATCCGGCTGTCCGGAGAGGAAATCAGACCCTCTTTTCCCTGTACTTTCGCCGCGTTGGCTTCTTCGTCGATGCGAATGCCGAGCGCGTCCTGGCATTTTTCCAGAATCTTCTTCCGGAAGTAAGGGGAATTTTCTCCGATTCCGGCGGAGAAGAGAATCAGGTCGCATCCGCCGAGACGGACGAAGTACTGGCCGATGTAATCGGCAATCTTCCGGGCAAACATTTCCGCGGCCAGAATGGCTCTCGGATTTCCTTCTTTGACCGCCGCTTCGATATTCCGGGTGTCGTTGCTGACGCCGGAAATGCCCAATAACCCGGAGCGGTGATTGAATTCGTCGTAGATGGCGGCGGCGTCTTTCCCGGTCTGGGCGGCGATGTACGGCATCACGGAAGGATCGATGTCGCCGGTGCGGGTTCCCATCATGACGCCCGCGAGCGGCGTCAGACCCATCGAGGTCGTCACGCATTTGCCGTTTTCGATCGCGCACAGGGAACTGCCCGATCCGATGTGGCAGGAAATGATCTTGCTTTTGCCTGGTTCGAGGTATTTTTTCGCCTCTTGCGAGAGGTAAAGGTGCGAGGTTCCGTGCGCGCCGTAGCGGCGTACCTTGTAGTCGGTGTAGTACTCGTACGGGCAGGCGTACATATAATCTTCCGGAGCCATCGTCTGGTGAAACGCGGTATCGAATACCGCGACATGGCGGACGTTCGGAAGAACCTTCTTGAATGCACGGAAACAGATCAGGTGCGCGCCGTTGTGAAGCGGGGCGAGCGGGATCAGACTCTCGATTTTGGCTTCGACGTCCGGCGTGAGTTCTTCCGAATGCGAGAAGTAGGCGCCGCCCTGTACGATGCGGTTTCCGATTCCTTTGATTTCTTCGAGATTTTCGACGATTCCTCTTTCGATCAGGGCGTCCAATAGCATCTGAACGGCGACCGAATGATCCGGAAGTGGGCAGATTTTCTCGAATTTTTCGCTTCCTTTTTTAATGATGAATATACCGTCTTCGTGTCCGATCCGGTCGGCGATTCCCGAGCAGACGACGCGTTCTTCCGGCATTTCGTAAAGTTTGAATTTCAACGAAGACGAACCGGCGTTGACGGCGATGATTTTTGACATTTTCCTATCCTCCTCAATCGTTATCATCATACGTTAAACGCGTTTCAATATCAATCAAAACCGCGGATTTTCCTTTTCGACAGGTATATTTTTCGGCTGTTTCTTTCATAATAACGATGTATTTGTACAATTTTTGGGTTTCTTACATTTTTATGTACAATAAAAAAGTTTTTTGTTATGATAAATTCAGTCAGTTAGTAGGAGGAAGATTGGTTTATGGCATATGGTATGCTTTACGACTTCTTGTTTGGTCAGTCTCACGAAGCATATAATTATTTCGGCGCGCATTTCACGAAAATCAACGGCGAAGACGGAGTGATGTTCCGCGTCTATGCGCCGATGGCAAAAGAAGTTTCCGTCATCGGCGATTTCAATTCCTGGGATCCGCGCATTCACGTGATGAGCAAAGTGGAGGACAGCGGGGTATTTGAAGTTTTTGTTCCCGGCGTCAGCCAGTATCAATCGTACAAATATCATATTTTAGGGTGCAACAACATCTATTTCGATAAAGCCGATCCGTTCGCCTTTTTTTCCGAATATAAGCCGGGAAGTTGTTCGCGGACTTTCGACATCAACGGATTCGTCTGGCACGATCAGGATTTTCTGAAAGCGCGGAACCGCAACTTCGATCGTCCGGTTTCCATTTACGAGATGCATCTGGGTTCGTGGCTGGGCATGAAAGACGGAAGATATCTTTCGTACGAAGAGGTCGCCGACTATCTGATCGCCTACATCAACGAACACGGATACACCCACGTCGAGATCATGCCGATCACGCAATACCCGTTCGACGGATCGTGGGGGTATCAGGCTACGGGCTTTTTCAGCGTTGATTCGCGTTACGGTAATCCGTTTCAGTTGATGTCGTTCGTCGATCGTCTGCATCAGGCCGGCATCGGCGTCATTCTCGATTTCGTCGTCGTCCATTTCGCCACCGATGAATTCGGCCTTTGCAAGTTCGACGGATCGAACGTTTACGAAGGGCAGGGCGACAACGAGCGGTCGCAATGGGGATCGTATCTCTTCGATCTGGGCAAGGATCCGGTTCGTTCGTTTCTGATCTCTTCGGTCAATTTCTTCGTTTCGTATTTCCACTTCGACGGCATCCGCTTCGATGCGATCAGCAACGTGATCTACTATCACGGCGACTCTTCGCGCGGAGAAAATCGCGGCGCGATCGAATTCATCAAGCGGATGAACGGAAAGATTCACCTGTTCCACCCGGACGTGATGCTGATCGCCGAAGATTCGTCGGCGTATTCGGGCGTGACCAAACCTCTGGAATACGGCGGTCTCGGCTTCGATTACAAGTGGGATCTGGGCTGGATGAACGATACGTTGAAGTATTACGGAAAAGACCCGATCTACCGGAAGTATCACCATCACCAACTGACGTTCTCGATGGCTTACTTCTATTCGGACAATTTCATGCTTCCGCTTTCGCACGACGAAGTCGTTCACGGAAAGGGCACGATCATCAACAAGATGTGGGGAAATTACGATCAGAAGTTCGCGCAGGTGCGCAATCTCTACACCTATCAATGGGCGCATCCGGGAAAGAAACTGAATTTCATGGGAAACGAACTGGCCTCCTTCGACGAATGGAACGAGACGAAATCGCTGCCGTGGAATCTGAAAACCTATCCGAGCCACGATTCCGTTTCCCGCCTCGTCCGCGATCTCAATCGGATTTACCGGAGCGAAAAGGTGATGTACTTTGAAGAGCACAATCCGGTGCATTTCCAATGGCTCATGGCGGACAACATCGACCAGTCGATCTATTGCTTCAAACGAACGGTCGACGACGAAACGCTGGTATTCGTCTTCAACATGACGCCGTATTATTACGATCAGTACGATATCGGCGTCGACGATCCGGGCGAATATACCGAAATCTTCAATTCGGACAAGGACGTGTACGGCGGGGACAACCAGTACAACGGCCTGCCGTTAAAAGCCTATGAGGGGCTATGCTTCAATCATCGGTACAAGATCACGATCAAACTGGCTTCTTTCGGCGCGATCATCTTCAAATGGAAAAAAGAACCGGAACGGCCGGAAACGGAAAAATAAAAAGTTAGGAGAAACAAATGTTTACAAACAAAGAAACTTTCAAGAAAGAATTTGAAACGCGGTGCGTCATCAAATACGGCGTCGATCGGACGCGATGCCATATCACGGAACTGTACGACGTTCTGGGGACGATGGTGCGCGATTACTGTGCGATGGACTGGAAGAGTTCCAAAGATTACGTCAATCGTCACCACGAGAAACAACTGGTGTATTTTTCGATGGAATTCCTGATCGGCCGTCTTCTGGTCAACAATATGCAGAATCTCGGCATTTATCAGGTGGCGAAGGAAGGCCTTTCCGAAATGGGCATCGACATTCACCAGTTGGAAGAGCAGGAAAGCGACGCCGGACTCGGAAACGGCGGTTTAGGTCGTCTGGCCGCTTGCTTTCTGGACTCGATCGCTTCCTTAGGCTATCCGGGACACGGCAACTGCATTCGATACGAATACGGCTTTTTCAAGCAACGGATCATCGACGGAAAACAGGTCGAAGTGCCGGATCAGTGGTTGCAGAACACCAACGTCTGGGAAATCAAGAAGCCGAAACACGCGGTCGACGTCAAGTTTTACGGTCGCGCGGAAACCTATCAGGACGTTGACGGCTGCATTCGTAGCCGTACCGTCGACGCGATGACGGTCAAAGCGGTTCCTTACGACGTGCCGGTGATCGGCTATCGGAACAAGGTCGTCAACACGTTGCGCCTTTGGTCGGCGGAACCGAGCGAAGAGAACCTTCCTTCCAATCAGTCGTTCTCAGACTATCTGACCGCGCTGAAAGAACTTTGTCACGGTCTCTATCCGGACGATTCGACCGAACACGGGAGAATCCTCCGCCTGCGTCAACAGTATTTTCTCGTTTCCGCGGGCTTGCAGTCGATGGTGCGCGGTCATAAACGGAGAGAGGGACGTCTCGACAATATCTGCGAGAAGTTTGTTTTCCAACTCAACGACACGCATCCGATTCTGGCCATTCCGGAAATCATGCGGATTCTGATGGACGAAAACGGATTCGGCTGGGACGACGCGTGGTATCAAGTCACCCACATGATGGCGTATACCAATCATACGATCATGCCGGAAGCGCTGGAAAAATGGCCGGTCGGCTACGTTTCCAATCTTCTGCCTCGAATCTATATGATCATCGAAGAGATCAACCGCCGTCTGATTCTGGATTTAAGGGCCAAAGGGTACGACGATTCGTTCATCGAGTCGGTGAAAATCATCAAGGACGGCATGATTCACATGACGAGTCTAGGCATTCACGCCTGTTTCAGCGTCAACGGCGTCGCCAAACTGCACACCAAAATCTGTTGCGAATCGACGTTCAAGGATTTTTACACGCTGTATCCGGAGAAGTTCAACAACAAGACCAACGGAATCACGCACCGACGCTGGTTCCTCAACGCCAATCCGGAATACGCCGGTCTGGTGAGCCGTCTGATCGGAGACGAATGGATTCTGCACCCGGAGCAACTGGATCGGCTGACGGAATTCGTCGATCGTCCGGAAGTGCAGGACGAGTTCCTGAAAATCAAGCGGGACAACAAACTCCGTCTGGCGGAATATATCCGGAAGCACAACGGCATCGAAGTGGACGTCGATTCGGTTTTCGACGTGCAGATCAAACGGCTTCACGCGTATAAACGGCAATTGCTCAACGTATTCCGCATCATTTACTTTTATCAGAAGATGAAATCGGATCCGTCGTTCCGGATTCTGCCGCACACCTATGTTTTCGGAGCGAAGGCCGCGCCGAGTTACTATCTGGCGAAGAAGATCATCGAACTGATCAACGCCGTTGCGCGCGTCGTCAATGCCGACAAGGAACTTTCCAAATTCATGAAAGTGGTTTTCATCGAGAATTACGGCGTTTCTTCGGCGGAAATCATCATTCCGGCGGCCGACGTCAGCGAACAGATTTCCACAGCCGGGAAAGAGGCTTCGGGAACATCCAACATGAAATTCATGATCAACGGCGCGTTGACCTTAGGGACGCTCGACGGTGCGAACGTGGAAATCGATCAGTTGGTCGGAAAGGAAAACGAAGAGATTTTCGGAATGAAAACCGACGAGTTGGAAGCCCTGCGGAGAGAAGGAAGTTATTCGCCGTGGGACATCTATCATCACCGTCCGGAAATCAAGAACGTGATGGATTCGCTGATCAATGGAACGTGGAGTCCGAATTCCGACGATTTCCGCGTGATTTTCGACGAAGTGATGTATCGGAACGACGAATACTTTATCCTGAAAGATTTCGATATGTACGTCGAGGCTTCGCTGAAAATGGATCGGCGGTATACCGATCGGAGAGGTTGGGCGAAATCGGCTCTGATCAATACGGCGAAATCGGGATTCTTTTCCAGCGACCGGACGATCGAGCAGTACGTCGAAGATATCTGGCATCTGAAAAAGATCGGCGCATAACCGAAAAGAATGGGGAAACTCATTCTTTTTTTATAGTCTACCTGATATAGAATTCAAGCAAAGGTTGTATTCATTCTCTCGCCCTGTTGCATAGATAGGTTTACTTAAAAGTATTCGGATGGAATCCTGAAAAAGATGTGATATAATTGGAGTGTCGGATTGATTAAGTGAAGGTCAATGCTTGGGAGATGGTAGTGGTGAAGAAAAGAAATCCATTTATCGATCATGAAGAATTTAAAGTAAAAATCAAATTATCGGCTGGCACAAATATGTTATTGCAGCAGGATATGTTTAGATTTGGTTTCATTAAAAGCAATGAAGAATTTAATGTAAATCTGTTTGTTAACTATCTTTTACCTATCATGTATAAATTCAGAAAAAGTTAAAATGATATGTTTAAAGCAAAACTATCTAAAAGAATCCAAAATGAAAAGCAAATAAACGATTTTATTGAATTAGCAAATGATTTTTATTATGAGGATCATGCCAGTTATCATAATGAAACGATAAATTTGCGCATTTCAAAAAAGAATATGGATTTGTTCCAATCCATTTTTAATGGCGATTTCAAGAAAAAATCGACATTTTTGAGATCGCTTATCAATCAGTACGCATCTATGAAATTAGATACAAGAGAATTCTTTTTCTTTAATAATGAGTATCATTTAATTGAAGAAGCGATGAATAAGAACCATAGTATCCGGGTTATTTTAAATGAAGACGAAATCAAAATGATGCCGGTTGATATCCTGACCTGTCCGATCAATAGTGAATTGTATGTTTTTGGTATAACGGAAGACGGCGGCAAAATAAAAATCAGAGCAATCAGACTATGCACGATTTATCATCTGCGTATGCTGAATGAGGAATTCGATTTCAAAATATCCGAGAATATGAATCAACAAATTAACGATTTTATACTTGATTTGGAGTATCTTCAAAAGGACTTCAAAGTAATAGGAGGTTGATGAAATGGGATTGTTTGACCGAAAACCGGAAAAGAAAAAAGTGAGTGCAATGACCTTGTCGCAAAAGAATAGACAAAAGCATGCCATATGGGATTATTATAAAAAGAAGAATAGTTCGGATTCGCATAATTCCAATACTAAAAACAAAAATATGAAGTAATGTTTTTCAAATGCCCCATATATGGCGTATATATTTATGTGCCTATTTATTTAATATGACTTAAATTCAAAGCATTTTTGTATATATTTGCCGTACAAAATATTTCAATAAAATCCCCTAAAATTGAAAGAAGAATTTCTCTATAATGAAAATGTAATCTACATTTGAATTATAGAGGTGGTGAAAGGCATGGGATTTATTCGATGGCTTTTTGGAAAAGATGAGTCCATTTCCAATGATGCGATAGAGCATTCCAGTAAAGGAGAATTTACTTATCATCCAAAAACAAAAAAGATCAGTAAGATGAAAAGCGGTGGACACGGACAAGAGAATATTGAGTTTCTGAATCAAAATAATTTACGATATCAGATTGTCAAAGAGTATAATAATGGCGTCAGAGTTGGAAATGTGCCTGACCATAAAACTCCGAAAAAGAGGACCGGAACAAATCAATCCTGGTTTCCGAAGGATTGGGGTAGAAAAGAAATACGGAAAGCCGGAAATTTTGTTGCGAGAAGTAACCGAAAAAAAGAAGATGGTGTGCAAGCGGTCGCTACCTACAAGGGCGTAAAAATAGGAATTAGGCGAACGAATGGCAAAGTTGCAACGATTTATCCGATCAATAAACAAAAAGGAGATTTCAAAAATGAAGACAGAAAACATTGCCGAAAAAGTAAATAGAATGATTGCATGTCAGGATGCGGAAACATATGAGTGGATGTATGAAAACATCGTTACACCCGCGCTGTGCGAAGATTACGATCTTACCTTCGCGTACATTCAAAACATAAGCAAAGAACATATGATGAATTTGGCGTCGGGAATGGATGAAATTGTCGAGCACTTCAATAAGGAAGAACTTGCCGATTTAATTGTCGAGAGATTCATGACTTTAATTGGCGATAAGGGGGATGAAGTGGACGTTAAAACCATAAGGACTTTGAAAAAGTTCCTTCGTTGAGTTGATCTCGACAAAAGTATTCTTCTGACATTTGACTCATAAGATTGATGAAGGATTTGTCCGAATGAGAATCCTTGCTTTTTAATAATTTTGCATTTTGGAATTATTTTTCGCCTTTTTATCTCTTTAATCAATAAACTCATTCTTTTTTGCTATTTTCGTTTCTTTTTGTTAAAATTGGATTATAATGTCAGGTAAGTGAAGGTGAGCGTATGACTTTTGTATTCGACTGGTTCAGCATTGTTTTAGTGGCGATCGTGGTGATTTTCTGCTTTGTCGGCCTTTTCCGCGGCTTTTTCGCCACGTTGGTGACCTTGTTCAAATCGATTATCACGATCGGTGGGGCAATTCTTCTCTCAAAGCCGATCGCTTCTGCTTTGTTACCGACCGGCATCGGTTCGGCGATCGTTTCGCCGATCGATTCGTGGCTTCTTTCCGTCAATTCGCAGGCTTTCGGCATGAGCGTTACGGCGGAAACGGACGTTTCTTTCATCGCTTCTTCGTTGAGCGAAACGGGCATTCCTTCGCTCTTTGCCGATCCGATCGCGCGGTTCGCTCTGACCATGGCGGACGGAGAAATGACGCTGTCGCTCGCGGTCAGCCGGTCGATCACCTATTACATTCTGATCGTCATCGCGTTTCTCGTCGTTTTACTGGTGCTCAATCTGCTGATGCTGATTCTGAGAAAACTGACGGCTCGGATCAACAAAATCCCTTTTGTCGGAGTTTTCAACCGGATTTTCGGTCTTCTTCTCGGCGCGGCTTACGGTTTCGTCATCGTGTCTCTGATCGCTTACGCGACGTCGTGGTTGCTCAATATCCGTGAAGTGAACGACTACTTGGGAACGTTGATCGGGATCGGAAACGATTCGAAGATGAGCATCGCCAAGTGGCTGATCGAAAACAACATCATCAAAAAACTGATCGAACTCTATCTCTGATCTTCCTGTTCCGTCATCATTTTTTCGATTTCTTCGTCGGAAAAGACTTCGATGCCGTGTGCTTTCAGAAGGCGCGCGGCGATCCCGGAACCTTCGATCGTTTTCCGTTGAAAGGTTCCGTCGTAAATCCAATGAACGCCGCAGGAAGGCGAACGTTCTTTTAGGATCGCATAGCGGACGTGATCCTTCTCGGCGATCCGAAGGGCTTCTTCCGCGCCTTCCTTGTAGCGCGCGGTGACGTCGAGGAGAATCTGATTGTAGACGCGATCGCCGATGATTTCCGACGGAATTCTCGGGGTCGGCAAACCGCCGAATACTTCCGGGCAGATCGGAATCAGTTCGTATTTATCTTTCAGGGAAGCGATCTTCTCGTTCCAATTGCTTTTGCCGTTCCATTTGCAGTTTTTTCCTAACAGGCAGTGGCTGATCAGAATTTTTTCCATAATTTTTCTCCGAATTTGATTTTTCTTTTCTCTTACTATAATATAGGGAAGGGTCTGGTGATTCAAATGGAAAAAACGGAAATCGTTTCGCTTTACGGAAAAAACGTGGTTTTGAATATCAAAACGGCCGATCGAAGCGCAAGAAAGATCAACATTGCCGGCGGTCATCTCTATTTGACGCTGAAAAAAGGTTACTCCCTGAAAGAGACGGAAAAAATGCTGATGAGGGTTTTCGACGAAAAGAAAATCGCCCGGTTGCATTCTTCGCCGTTTATCACCGATCAGTACGTCGATGTGCTGGGAATCCGGAGGCGGTTCGTCGATTTGTCTTCGGGGCAGAGCCGCATCTCCCGGGAGGACTTCGTGGTCGCCGATCGCGAGGAGACCGACCGGAAGTTGAAATCTCTGGCGGAAGACATTCTTCGTTCGCGGGTCGAAAAATATCGGAAAATCATGAATATTCCGATCGCCTACCGGGTGAAAATCACGAACATGCGGGCCTGCATGGGGAAGAATTATCACCTCAAACATCTGCTGACGTTCGATCGGATACTGATTCACTTTTCGCTGGACATCATCGATTCCGTCGTGATCCACGAACTGACGCATCATTTCGTGCAGAATCATTCTGACGCGTTTTACCGGATATTGCTGACGTATTGTCCGGATTACCGACGTCTGAGAGAAAAACTGATTTACGGAGAAAGAGTATGATCAAGAGAATAACGAGTATGCAGAATCCGCAGTTCAGGGAACTTCTGAAATTGCGAAAGAGTTCGGCTTGCCGCGAGAAGAACCGGATCGTCGTCGAAGGGGAAGATCTGGTGGAGATGGCCTACGGGTCGGGACAGTTGGACGGTCTCATCGCTTTGGACGAGCAGAGGCAGTACGGGGATATCGATCAGATCATCGTCAGTCCGGCGATGATGGCGCGGCTTTCCGGCAATAAGTCGCCGTCGAAAATGCTCGGGCTGGCGCATCTGAACGAAGGCGCGGAGACCGGAGACCGCGTCGTGGTTCTCGACAACGTTCAGGATCCCGGAAACGTGGGAACAATCCTTCGCACGGCACTCAGTTTTTCCTATTCTTCCGTTGTTCTTCTTCCTCATTGCGCGTCGAAATTCAACGAGAAAGTGATCCAGTCGAGCAAGGGAGCCATTTTCAGGATTCCGATCTTTGAAAACGTCTCCCTCGAAGAACTGAAAGAAAGGGGCTTGAAGATCGTTTCGACCTCGCTTCAAGGCGCAGTCGATTACCGAACCGCGACAGTCCGAGAGCCTTTTGCGTTGGTTTTCGGCAACGAAGGTCAGGGAATTTCGGAGAATACGTTGCAAAACAGCGATCTTCTCATTAAAATAGAAATGCACAACATGGATTCGCTGAATGTCGCCGTCGCCGCGGGCATTCTGATGAACCATTACCGGAAGTAAAGATGAAAACAGTACTGATTTGCACGCACGGGCTGATCAAAGACGCCCCGCACGACTTCGCCGAGTTCAAGAAATACATCGACGAGCAGCATTCCGACTACGAAGTGCGGCTTCTGATGCTCTACGATATCGCCGACAAAAAGACCTATAAATACAAACGGATGGAGGCGTTGCTCGATGCGACGATCGGGGAATACGAAAGCCGCGGATACCGCATCGTTCTGATCGGGTATTCTTTCTCTTGCGGACTCTGCGCGAAGATGACGAAAAAGCATTCGATCGATCGCCTGGTCATCGTTTCGCCGACGTTGCACATTCTCACGCAGAGCGGAATCCGTTATTATCTCAGCATGTTTTTCAAGGCGACCCGGATGCGAATGAAGGCCAGCGTCAACAAAAAGCGGAAAGAGAGTCTGAAAAAGAAGAATTCGTTTTATCTCGTCAATCTGCTGTTTTCCTGCTTTCACGTGCTGCACCGGACGAGGCGTTCGTTCCGCCTGATTCATCAGCCTCTGATGCTGATGTTCGGCGAGAAGGACGAGATCACCAAAACCCGGTATCTCTGCGCCATTCTGAAAGACGCGGATCGGTCGCCTTTCGTCGATATGCGTTACTACAAGGGGGCGAATCACACATTCATCATGTCCCGTTCGCTCGATAAGTCGCGGTATTATTCCGACATCGTCGCGTTTTCTTCCGTTCCGGTTTTGTGAGCATATTTTTCGCACGGTCAGAAAATCTTTGATTTTTCTTCGCCGATTGTATAGAATAACGATAAAGGCGTAAGAAGACAGACGCCGGAAAGAAGATATTCAGAGAATTTCTCATCGGGTGAAAGAGAATATATCGGCTTTCCGAAACGGATCCCTTCCTAGCCGCAATCGTGAAGAGCAGTAAGGATTGCCGGTTGTGCGTTATAACTATTTCGAGGGTCCGGAAATTTTCCGGGAACTAAGGTGGTACCGCGTCGAACGACGTCCTTAGAGGGACGTTTTTTTGTGGAGAAAGGAACATTTATGGAACTCAAACAGACACTTTTGATGGGAAAAACCGATTTTGAAATGCGGGGTAATTTACCGCGAAAAGAGCCGGAAATGCTGAAAACCTGGGCGGAAGACAAAGTTTACGAAAAACTGATCGCGAAGAACAAGGATCGTCGGGAATACGTGCTTCACGACGGGCCGCCTTATGCCAACGGGGATATGCACTGCGGCCACATGCTGAACCGGATCCTGAAAGACATCATTTTGCGCGAGAAAGCGATGGAAGGCTACGCCACGCCGTTTTATCCGGGTTGGGACACGCACGGTTTGCCGATCGAGAACGCGGTGACCAAGAAAGGCGTCAATCGGAAGACCACGCCTCCGGCGGAGTTCAGAAAAAAGTGCGAAGAATACGCGTACGTTCAGGTCGAGCGGCAGATGAATCAGGTCAAAAGACTCGGCGTCGCCGCGGATTTCGATGACCGCTACCTGACTTTGCAGAAAAGTTTCGAGAAAAACGAGATTTCGGTATTCAAGGAGATGGCCCTGAAAGGTCTGATCTACAAGGGACTCAAACCGGTTTACTGGTCGTATTCCAGCGAATCGGCTCTGGCGGAGGCCGAAATCGAATATTACGATGTCGAAGCCAAGACGATTTTCGTCCGTTTTCAGGTCGTCGACGGAAAGGGGCTTCTCGCTCCGGAAACGGATTCGTTCGTGATCTGGACGACGACGCCGTGGACGATTCCGGCGAATCTGGCGATCTGCGTCAACGAATTGCTGGAATACGGGCTTTTTGCGACGGAAAAGGGAAATCTGGTCTTTTTGAAAGACCTCCGCGATGCGCTGAAAGAAAAACTTCATCTGGAAAAGTGCGATCTGATCCGGACGTTCAAAGGAAAAGAATTTGAGGGAATGACGACGAAGCACCCGCTGTACGATCGTACTTCCGTCTTGATTTTGGGAAATCACGTGACCGCGGATGCGGGAACCGGGTGCGTGCATACGGCTCCGGGACACGGCGCGGACGACTTTAACGTCGGGCAGAAATACCACCTGCCGCCATACTGCCCGGTTGACGAACACGGCGTCATGGACAAGACCTGCGGCGAGCGGCTGAAAGGCTTGTTCTACGAGGACGCCAACGACGAAGTGATCCGGATGTTAGAAGAATGCGGGGCGCTGTTGTACACGGAAAAGATCGTTCACGCCTATCCGCACGACTGGCGGACGAAGAAACCGGTGATTTTCCGCGCGACGCCGCAATGGTTCTGTTCCATCGAAGCGATCCGCGATCAACTGCTGGCGGAAATCGACAAGGTGAACTGGACGCCTTCCTGGGGAAAACTCCGAATGCACAACATGATCAAGGACCGTTCCGATTGGTGCATCTCCCGTCAGCGGCTCTGGGGCGTTCCGATCCCGATCATCTACAACGAAGACGGATCGCCGATCATGGAAAAGGAAGTTTTCGAGCATATCGAGCATCTGATCGGGGAATACGGATCCAACGTCTGGTTCGAGCGGGAAGCCCGGGATCTTCTTCCGGAAGGGTATACGAATCCGCTTTCGCCGCACGGGCTGTTCAGAAAAGAAACTGACATCATGGACGTCTGGTTCGACTCGGGATCTTCGTTCCTCACCGAAATCGATCGGGGGAATTCCTTTCCGGTGGATCTCTACTTGGAAGGCAGCGATCAATACCGGGGCTGGTTCAATTCTTCGCTGATCATTTCCGTCGCCACGAAGGGCGTTGCCCCGTATAAGAACGTGGTTTCGCACGGCTTCATTCTGGACGGAAAAGGTCAGAAAATGTCGAAATCGCTGGGAAACGGCGTCGATCCGAATAAGATCATCGACACGTACGGCGCGGATGTTCTCCGCCTTTGGTGCGCGACGGTGGACTATCAGTCCGACGTCCGGATTTCCGACGAACTGATCCGCAAAGTTTCGGATACGTACCGGAAAATCCGGAATACATTCAAATTTATGCTGGCGAATCTGAACGACGGCGACCGGTCTTTCGATATCGAAAAGGACAGCGTCGAGGTTTCTTCCCGGCTGGGGAACTATCTGCTTTGCAGTCTGGAAAAGACCAAAAACGGTGCGCTGAACGCCTACGCCCGTTACGATTTCGCGAATGCGGTCTCGATCCTGATGAATTTTCTGACCGGCGATTGTTCGGCGCTTTACTTTTCGATCGCCAAAGATCCGCTGTACTGCAATGCGGCCGACGATCCGGTAAGAAGGGAATTCCAGACCGTGATCTACCGGATTCTGGATACGCTGTCGAAACTGTTCGCGCCGATCCTCTGCTTCACGATGGACGAAGTCTACCGCAGCATGGAAAGAAACCGGGACAAGCACATCGCGCTGAGCGATATGCCGAAAGCGACGAACGAGTACGATGAATCTTTCGCGGAGGAATTCGACCGGTTCAAAAAGGTCAGAGGCGAGGCGATGAAAGCGTTGGAAGACGCGCGGAATCGTGGGATCATCGGTTCTTCGCAGGAAGCCGCGATCGAAATCGCTTTGGACGACGACCGGACGGCGGCGCTGTTTGGTTCGTTCGACGAAGCGGAACTGAACCGCATCTTCATCGTCAGCCGGGTAAAAATCGCGGAGAAAACAGAAAAAGAACTGCGCGTCAGCGTCTCCCGTCACGAGGGACAGAAGTGCGAGCGGTGCTGGAACTATTTCGACGAACTTCTCGAAGCGGACGGAAACCGGATCTGTCCGCGTTGCAAAAAGGTGATCGAAGCATGAAGGCGCGATTGAAAAGTTTCCACCTCTGGTGCGTCCGGTATCACGTCTATTACTATGCGGCGATGGTCGTTCTCCTGATCGCGGATGTCGTCTCCAAAAAGGTTTTTGAAAGCCTGCTTATCGATGCGGATCAGCATCGGATCACGGTGATTCCCGGATTTTTCACGCTGAGTTTAGTCTACAACACGGGCGCTTTTTCGGGAATGCTCGGTTCCAATCTGGCGGGACAGATCATTCTGACCCTGCTGTCGCTTGTCTGCGGCGCGGGAATGATTTTCGCATTCGTCCGGTTCGACCGGAAGTGGTCGTTTCTGGAAAAGATCGGTCTGACTCTGGCAATACCCGGAACGATCGGAAATCTGATCGACCGCGCGTTGATGATCTTCGGCTTGCAGGAAGGCGTCATCGACTTTCTGGAATTCGATCTGGGATTCATGGTCTGGAATACATTCAATTTCGCCGATACGTTTTTAGTCGTCGGCGTGATCGCTTTCGCTATCGGCTACGGCATACGCGACTATGCGAATTCCAAAAAGGAACGGAAAGCCCGCGAGGAATTCTACGATTCCAAAGCGGAAAGCGAGGAGAAAAAGGATGAATAATTCGGTGGTTTCTCCGGAAGAAAGCGGTTTGCGCCTCGATCTGTATCTGACGCGTCTTCTGGACGGAAAATCGCGGAATTACGCGCAGAAACTGATCCGCGAAGGGAAGTGCCGGGTCAATGGGGAAAGCGTCAAAGATTCCTACAAGGTCCGGGAAGGGGATCGCGTCGCTTTCGACCTTCTCGACGAAAAACCATTGGATCTGGTCAAAAAGGATATCCGTCTGGATATTCTCTATCAGGACGAAGATATCGTCGTCGTCAACAAGCCGCGCGGCATGGTGGTTCACCCTTCCAACGGCCATTACGACGGCGACACGCTGGTCAACGCGCTGCTCTATTCGATCGGAGACCTGTCGTCCATCAACGGCGTCATTCGTCCCGGCATCGTCCATCGGATCGACAAGAACACGTCGGGATTGCTCGTCGTCGCCAAAAACGACGAGGCGCATCTGTTTCTTTCGGCGCAATTGCAGGATCACACGATGCATCGGGAATACTATGCTCTGGTCGAAG
>UMKG01037616.1_pt1 | contig 33491 bp, 27 predicted proteins | sample 1966261 | NCBI WGS metagenome assembly UMKG01 (sample SAMEA4836169, study PRJEB28245) | human gut metagenome | biome: gut microbiome; material: fecal sample | place: Denmark | collected 2008 | reverse complement strand
GCTCTTGCCGGACGGCACCGTGAAGCTGACGGTCGGCACGAATACGCCGACCGACGCCGCAACGCTGACGCTGACACGCCTGCCGCGCTACTGGTTCGACAAGGATACAGGCGCAAACGGCGAATGGTACTACTACGTCAAGGAAGTGGACGCGGAAGGCAACGAAGTCCATTCGGCTTCTTCCCCGACGAACGGCGAACGGCCGGAAATCAACCTGAACGTCAAGACACTCACCGTCACCAACACCCTGACCGACGTCAGCGCCCGCAAGGTCTGGACGTCGCTGGACAATCAGTTCACGCTGAATCCCGCGAACCTCCCGGATATCACGCTGACGCTCAAGCAGACCACCGCGGAAGCGGCGGCGGACGGCGACAAGATCATCGCGAACGTTACCCTTGGCTGGGACGCGGAAGCGGGGAAGGTCGTCGCGAAGAATCTGGATGGCTGGCAGTTTGGCGAAGTGGTTGAGTACACCGCGCCGGAAGGCAGCAAGAACATCTGGTGGGGCTACAAGTGGTACAATCTCCCGGCGTATGACGCGGGTGGCAACATCTACCGCTACTATGTCGTCGAGAAGACCCCGGTGGGCAGCGGCTGGCAGCTGGTGACGGACGACACGAACGCCACGAACACCGCGCCGATTCCCGCAAACAGCGAAAATCGCGTCTTCCAGATTACGAACACACCCATTACCTACACGCTGCCCGAGACGGGCGGCATCGGCACACTGCCGTACACGGCGGGCGGTCTGCTGCTGATGGCAGCGGCGGCATTGCTGCTGGGGCAGGAAATCAAACGCCGGAGGGAAGGCTGCTGAGCAGTCGGCAGCCCCCCTTCCGGGGGATTCTCAATCCGTATACGCGGGCGAAAGCCCTTGTATAAACATGGGGAAGAAAACGACGGGAGGAGGAATGAAAAAAGCATAGCAGCTATACGTCAGGAGACCTCCCGACGTAGGCAACCCCGGTAATCCCCGAAAAACGTTTCCCAATGAATGAAAAACGACAACGAAAAGGAGAAAAACCATGAAAAAGTTTTGGGCAATTCTGCTGGCCATGATGCTCGTGCTGAGCATGGTCACTGTCGCGGGCGCAACGGAAGTGGAAAATCCGTCTACGGGCGCGGAAGGCGATACGCCGACTGCTACCGGCTTTACGATTCAGGTAAATCCGAAGGACGATGTGACACACGAATACGAAGTGTACCAGATTTTCACTGCTGATGTTGAGACAAATGCAGGTGAAAAAGTGCTGACGAGCGTCAAGTGGGGCACAAACGCCAAGAACGACACTGCTGCGGTCAGGACTGGTGATCCTGTGCCGGACGCTGTTCTGGAGGCTCTGAAAACTGTTTCGGGCACGAATCAGGAAAAGCTGGCTGAAATCACGAAGTATTGGTATGCTGACTCCACTCCGGTTGATAAGTTCTCTTCCACCAAAGCAGCCCCCGGCAAGAGCAAGAAACTGACCCCTGGCTATTACCTTGTGCGGGACAATCAGGCAAAGCTGGAAGGCAAGGACGGCGCTGCCACGCTGCTGATTGTAAAGGTGCTGGATCAGGACATCGTTGCGACTGCAAAGTCTGAAAAGCCCTCTGTGGACAAGCAGGTACAGGACGAAGTTGCTGATGCCGAAAAGAACGGCGGAGAAGTGAATCCGGAAGGCTGGGGCGAGAGTGCCGACCACGCGCTGTTTGAAAACTTCAAGTTCCGTCTGGTCGCGACTATTCCGGTCAATGCGGATTATAATGACTATCCGACGTACAAGCTGGTCTTCAACGACACCATGTCCAAGGGCATTACCTTCGTTCAGATTGATTCTGTGAAGGTGAACGGCATCGCACTGAAAGATACCGATTATGTTTGCACTGCAACGCCTGGTCAGAAGGGCGCAGGCAAGGTTGGTGAAAATCAGGATAAGCCGTCTTGGACGCTCACAATCGAAGACCTGAAGAAGGTGATGAAAGAAAACACCAGCATCCTTGTTACGGACAAGATTACGGTTGAGGTTGTTTACACGGCGTATCTGAACGAAGAAGCGCAGGTCTTCAACGCGAGCGCAACCAGCACGGACAACAAGAACAGCGTCGATTTGGAATACTCCAACAACCCCAATGCTGATGGCATGGGTAAAACGCCGGAAGACCATGTGTGGCTCTTCACCTATGTTGTGAACAACACGAAGTATGCGAACACGGCTGACGAAGGCAAAGAACTGGAAGGCGCTGGCTTCACGCTTTATGACCAAAATGATCGTGTTGTTCCGCTGTGGAAGGATGCCGATGGCAATTACATTGTCGCAGGCACCACGAAGCCGAATGATACCTATACGGATGTCGCAAACAATGAAATGATTACGGAAGCCAATGGTACGTTCAACATCATCGGTCTGGATCACGGCACGTACACGCTGAAGGAAACCACGGTTCCTGCTACCTATAATCCGCTGGATCCTGTCACCATCACGATTTCGGCAGACCACAAGGAAGCTGCTGGCGGTGCAAGTGCAGCTATGGAACTCACGGCGGCTTCTACGATGAACAACAAGCTCGTCAACAAGTCCGGCGCGACCCTGCCTGAGACCGGCGGCATCGGCACGACCATCTTCTACGTGCTGGGCGGCATGATGTTCGTGGGCGCGGCGCTCATCCTCATCGTTCGCCGCAAGGCCGAAGCGGACGAAATCTAATTTCTCTCCCGCAATTCGTTGAACATCCCCATGTTCTGATGAAACCCCTGCCGGGCGGTGCGCGCAATGCCGCCGCCCGGCATTCCCAAGTGGGAAAATGAAGCATGTTTGCAGAAAGGAGGCGGCTCATGAAGCGCAATATGACAACCATTTTGCTGTTTGTGGTGCTGTTTGTGGGTCTGGCGCTCCTTCTGTACCCGTCCGTGTCGGATTTCTACAATTCCTTCCACCAGTCGCGTGCCGTAGCCACCTACAACACGGTGGTGGAGCAGGAGTCCAAGAAGGATTACGAGGCGGATTGGGCGGCGGCAAACGCTTATAACGAAAAACTCCGCGCACAGTCCACCGTTGATCGCTTGATCATGACCGACGAGGAGCGCGAGGAGTACGACGCGGTGATGAATGTCGGCGGTTCGGGCATCATCGGGGTGATTGAGATCCCGCAGATTGCCGTGACGCTGCCGCTGTATCACTCTACGAACGCCAACGTGCTTCAGGTCGCCGTCGGTCACATTGAGGGCACAAGCCTGCCGACTGGCGAACCGGGGACGCATTCCGCCTTCTCGGCGCATCGAGGGCTGCCCTCCGCCAAGCTCTTTACCAACCTTGACCAGCTCACCTACGGCGATACCTTCACCCTCCGCGTGCTGGACAAGGTGCTGACCTATGAAATCGACCAAATTCTCATTGTTGAGCCGCATGACGTCAGCGCACTGCAAATCTATGACGGCATGGATTTGTGCACGCTCGTCACCTGCACACCCTACGGCATTAACTCGCACCGGCTGCTTGTCCGCGGACACCGGGTCGAAACGTCGCTTGCGCAGCTATCCGTGCGCATCTCCGCGGACGCACTCGTGATTGACCCCTACATCGTCGCGCCGATTGTCGCCGCGCCGATGCTGCTGATTCTCCTCATTCTCATGCTGGTAACAACCAGCCCGAAACACAAGAAGCGGAAAGGAGCTGAGCGGTCGTGATGAGCCGCAAACCCTCGCGCCTGCTGGCGCTTGTCCTGCTGACAGCATTGTGCTGCCTTATGCTTGCGCCCTGCGCGCTTGCCTTTGAACGGGTGGATTTGACGCACCCCTTGACGTTCGCCATTCAGGCGGATGACAACGAGGATGATGCGCACCTGCCTGGCGTGACCTTCCAGCTGTATCAGGTGGCGGACATGGACGCGGACGCTCGGTTCGCCCTGCGCAGCCCGTACAGCACCTTGAATATCGACATTAACGCGCTGAAGAACGCGGCGGACTGGGCAGCCGCGTCCGAAGCGATGAAAGCCCTCACCGCGTCCGAAACGCCTGATTTCACCGGCACGACGGACGAAAACGGCAGAGTAACATTTACGGGTCTGAACCCCGGTCTGTACCTTGTTTCCGGCACGCCGGTTATCATCGGCGGCTGGGCGTACAGTTTCCAGTCCTTCCTGACCTCTGTGCCGACGCGCAATGTGGACGACGAGTGGCAGTACGATGTCCTCTCCACCATCAAGCTGGAACGTTCACCCGCGCTGATTGACCTTGAGTGCGTCAAGGTGTGGGACGACGACAACCGCGGCACATATCGCCCTGTGCAGATTGAAATTCATCTGCTGCAGGACGGTCAGCATATCGACACGGTGATTCTGAACAGCGAAAACAACTGGCATCATATCTTCAAGGATTTGCCGGCTGACCATGTGTACACCCTCAACGAGGTTCTGGGGGCTGATGTGTACTATGAGCCGGAATATTCCATCGAAAACGGCGTGTATGTGATTACCAATCGCCGCACGGTCACGCCGACCCCGACCGCCCCGATTCCCGAAACGGGGCAGCTGTGGTGGCCGGTGCCGATTCTGGCGGGCGCGGGCATGATTCTGTTCGTCATTGGCTGGATTCTGCACCGGAAATGGAGCCAAGAGCATGAAGAACCGTAAGGGCAATTTGCTGATGACGCTGGGGCTGGTGCTGATTTTGGCGGCACTGGCGCTGGTGGGCTACAACCAGTGGGATGCCAGCCGCGCGCAGCAGGAGTCGGATGATGCGCTGATGGCGCTGGAGCAGATTCGCATTCAGCGGCAGATGGAATCGCAGCAAACCGCTGCACCGCCCGTAATCACCGCGACGATGATGCCGACAGACACACCCGCGACGGATGCGCCGATAACCGACGCGCCGACGGCGGATGCCACTGCGGCGGATACCCCGGCAGCATCCACGCCCTCCGTAACTGACGCACTGACGACCGACATTCCGCGTGATGACGTAACCGCCACGAACACCCCTGTGACGGATGCGCCCGCAACGGCGAATCCTGCGACGAATCCGCCGAAACCGACGAGCGCGCCGACGGCAGGGACGGCGACGAATCCGCCGAAGCCGACGAGCGCGCCGACGGCAGGGATTGCAACGAATCCGCCGAAGCCGACGAGTGCGCCGACGGCAGGGACTGCGACGAATCCGCCGAAGCCGACGAGCGCGCCGACGGCAGGGACTGCGACGAATCCGCCGAAGCCGACGAGCGCGCCGACGGCAGGGACTGCGACGAATCCGCCGAAGCCGACGAGCACGCCGGATGCCGCGCAGACATCAAATCCGACGAGCACGCCGGAAATCACCGAAACGCCCATGCCGACGGAATCCCCCGAACCGACCGAAACGCCTGAACCGACACCGTCCCCCGAACCCACGTCGGCACCCACGCCCGCGCCGACAGGCAAGCTCTACGAGCGCGTGCCGGGAATCGAAATGCCGGGCGAGAAGGTCAATGGGCACGAGTACATCGGCACGCTGTCCATTCCGTCGCTGGGGCTGAAAGTGCCGGTGCAGCGCAATTGGTCGTACGAGAACCTGAGCGTGTCGCCGTGCCGCTATTCCGGCAGCGCCTACGCGGACAACCTCGCTATTATTGCGCACACCTACCACTTTGGCAAGCTGAGCAGCTTGGCGCTGGACGCAACCGTTACCTTCACGGACATGGAGAATAACGTTTTCCGCTACGTTGTGCGGGAGAAAAACACGATTTCGCCCAACGATGCGAACGAAATTGCCCATTCCGGCTATGACCTGACGCTCGTGACCTGCACCCTCAGCGGCACAAAACGCGTGGCGGTGTACTGCGAGCGCGTGAAATAATCCAACAAAAGGACTGTCTGCAACGGGCAGCCCTTTTTTCGTGGAATCCGTGCAATCCGGCAGGAATTGACGGGGTGGAGCGCGAAATAAACAAGCACGGCGTAACTTTCGCCGCAGGAAAGGAAAGCAAACTTGAACTGGAAAATACACCTTTATCGTGCTATCCTCTGGCTGATTACGCTGTCCCTGCTGCTGCTGATGTTCGGTTTCTCGGCACAGGAAGGCGTGCAGTCCGGCAGCATCAGCGGTAAAATTGCCCGCCCAATTACGGATTCTCTGGCGCAGCGGCAGGGACTGACGGGGCAGGCGTACTGGAAGCTGTATGCACAGGTGGATTTTGCCGTGCGGAAAACGGCGCATTTCTTGGAGTACACGCTCTTGGGAATGCTGCTGACGCTGCTGCTGGACAGCTACCGCGCCCGCTGGCACTGGCTGTCATGGGCGGGATGTACGCTCTATGCCGCGACGGACGAAATCCATCAGCTTTTCGTTGCCGGGCGTACGGGCAAGTGGCAGGATGTGCTGCTGGACTCATCGGGCGCGCTGGCGGGGCTGCTGCTGGCGATGTTCATGCTCTGGCTGATTCGGCGGCGCAGGGCGAAAAAGCAATCAACATAATAAATAGGAGGCAAATTATGCTGACAATCGAACAGCTTTACGACCTTAACCACACATTGGCGGCGGATTATCTGCGGCAGTTTACCTATCCGTGGGAGGCGCTTGCGGGCATCAAGGCGGAAATCCTGCGCATCGGTGCGGCGCTTGACCCGGCGGAATACACCGAAATCAGCGAGCACGTCTGGGTGCACAAAACCGCGACGGTTGCGCCGACGGCGTATCTGGGTGCGCCCTGCATCATCGGCGCGCGGACGGAAGTGCGGCATTGCGCGTTCATCCGCGGCAGTGCGCTGGTAGGGGCAGACTGCGTGGTCGGCAACTCTGTGGAGCTGAAGAACGTGATTCTTTTCGACCATGTACAGACGCCGCACTACAACTACGTCGGCGACAGCATTCTTGGCTATTGCAGCCACATGGGGGCGGGGTCGATTACCAGCAACGTGAAGAGCGACAAGACGCTGGTGACGGTTCGCGGCGCAGGCGAAAGCATGGCAACCGGCTTGAAGAAAATGGGCGCAATGCTTGGCGACTATGTGGAAGTCGGCTGCAACAGCGTGCTGAACCCCGGCACGGTTATCGGGCGGGAGAGCCAAATCTACCCGCTGAGCTGCGTGCGTGGTGAAGTGCCCGAAAGAAGCATCTGGAAAACTGGCGGCGTGGTGGTGAAGAAGCAATGATTCAGCCGATTGTGAGAGATGTGATGTTCCTGTCCTGCAAGAGCCAGATGGCGACGGCGGAGGATTTGCCCGTTGCGCGTGACCTCGCGGATACCCTGCGCGCCCATGCGCACGAGTGCGTCGGCATGGCGGCGAACATGATTGGCGTCCGCAAGCGCATCATTGCGGTGATGGCGGGGAAAACCGTGCTGGTGATGCTCAACCCGGTCATCACGGATCGCCAGATTCCCTTCGCAGCGCAGGAGGGGTGCTTGTCGCTGGACGGCGAGCGCCCGTGTTTGCGGTATCAGCAGATTTTGATGGAATATCAGGATGAGCAGCTGCAGCGGCATGTGCAGCGGTTCTCTGGTTTCACCGCGCAGGTGATTCAGCATGAGGTGGATCATTTGGAAGGCATCATTATTTGAGGTGAGGACATGACTATCACACAAACGCTCTGTCAGGAGTTCCAAACCGCCCCGTGGCAAATCGACGCCGTCATTCGCCTGCTTGACGAGGGCTGCACGCTGCCGTTTATCGCGCGTTACCGCAAGGAACAGCACGGGTCGCTGGATGACCAGAAGCTGCGTGAAATCAGCGAACGGCTGACGGCGCTGCGGGCGCTCGAAGCGCGTCGGCAGGAAATCAGTGAAAGCCTACAAAAGTTAGATGTCTGGACGGAGAAGCTGCAAAGCGACCTTAATGCTGCCGCGACATTGGCGCAATTGGAGGATATTTATCGCCCGTACCGCCCGAAGCGCCGTACCCGCGCGTCGATTGCCAAGGAGAAGGGACTGGAGCCGCTCGCGAACGCGCTGATGCTCCAGCAGCGGAACATGATGGCGCCGGAAACCATCGCCCTGCGCTATGTGAACGCGGAGAAGGGCGTCGAAACGGCGGAGGATGCCCTGCAAGGCGCGATGGATATTATCGCCGAGGTCGTCAGCGACGATGCCGCCGTCCGCACGAAGCTCAAAACGTACTACCATCAAACGGCGATGGTCGCGACGGCCGCGGCGAAAGACGAGGACAGCACCTACCGCATGTACTACGACCATCGTGAGCCGCTGCGCCTGATGCCGTCGCACCGGGTGCTGGCGATGAACCGCGGGGAGAAGGAGGGCTTCCTCAAAGTCGCGCTGGACGTGGACAAGGAGAAAGCGCAGCAGCTCGTGCGCTACGGCTTTGTGCAGCAGACGGGCAGTCCGGCGTGCAAGTACGTCGCGCAGGCGTGTGACGATGCGTATACGCGGCTGATTGCGCCGTCGCTGGACACGGAACTGCGCGCGGAATTGACCGACAAGGCGAGTGCAGCGGCGATTCGCGTGTTCGCGCTGAATCTGCGCCCGCTGCTGATGCAGCCGCCGGTGCGCGGGAAGGTCGCGATGGGGCTTGACCCCGGCATCCGCACGGGCTGCAAGGTCGCGGTTGTGGACGAAACCGGGCGTGTGCTGGATACGGGCGTCATTTTCCCACTGCCAAGCCATGGTAAGGTTGCACAGGCGAAGGAAACCGTCAAGCGCATGATCCAGAAGCACCACGTCGGCATCGTCGCCATCGGCAACGGCACGGCGGGGCGCGAGACAGAGCAGTTCTTCGTCGAGGTGATGAAGGAGCTGGCGCTGGGCGACGCGCTCAAATACATGGTCGTCAGCGAGGCGGGCGCGTCGGTGTATTCCGCGTCGAAGCTGGCGGCGGAGGAGTTCCCGCAGTTTGATGTCAGTCTGCGTTCGGCGGTGTCGATTGCGCGGCGGCTGCAGGATCCGCTGGCGGAGCTGGTCAAAATCGATCCGAAGGCGATTGGCGTCGGGCAATATCAGCACGACTTGAAGCCGGCGGAACTGGACGCGGCGCTGGGCGGCGTGGTCGAGGACTGTGTGAACAGCGTCGGTGTGGATGTGAATACGGCGAGCGTGTCGCTGCTGAGTTACGTCGCGGGCATCAACACGACCGTCGCGAAGAACATCGTGGCGTACCGCGAGGAAAACGGCGCGTTTACGACCCGTGCGCAGCTGAAGAAAGTGCCGCGCCTTGGGCCGAAAGCCTTTGAGCAGTGCGCAGGCTTCCTGCGCATTCCCGGCGGCAAGGACTTGATAGAGAACACAGGCGTTCACCCGGAAAGCTACGACGCGGCGCGCGCCCTTTTGAAGCACTTTTCGCTCACCCCGGCGGAGGCGGTCGGCAAGCTGCTGACCTTGGCGGACGCGGAGGGGTTCGCGGCGCTGGCGAAGCAGCTGAATGTGGGCGAACCGACCCTGCGCGACATTGCGGCGGAGCTGTCCCGCCCCGGCCGCGACCCGCGCGATGAGCTGCCGCAGGTGCTGATGCGCAGCGACGTGATGGATTTGAAGGACTTGCAGCCCGGCATGGAGCTTCGCGGCACGGTGCGCAACGTGACCGACTTCGGCGCGTTTGTGGACATCGGTGTTCACCGCGACGGCTTGGTGCATATCAGCCAGATGGCGCAGCGACGCGTGAATCATCCGAGCGAAGTCGTCCGAGTCGGCGACATCGTGACCGTGTGGGTGCTGGAAGCGGATGCGAAAACGAACCGCATCAGCCTGACGATGCGTCCGCCAGCGAAACAATAAAGCAATTTCTGGATAAACTGCGGTTGACTGATACCGTGGCTTAGAAGAACAACAGTACAGTAACTATAAGTAGTTTCGATATAATTCAAGAAACTTAGATGCGAACCGAAGGGGTCGAGGGGGCGAACGGAAAGCCCCCTCGTCGCTCCCGCAGGAGCGAAATCCCTGCGTAACAATCCAATCCTATAAGCAATAGGAGGAAAATTCATGCAAAACATGCGAAAATGGATTGCGCTATTCTTGACCATGCTGCTGCCGGTGCTTCCGGCAGCCGCCGAGGAGGAATCAACCATGCTGACAGGCAAAACAGCGACGGAAATCGTTGAGATGATGGGTTTCGGGTGGAATCTGGGCAATACGCTGGACGCAACCGGCGGCAATACCGCGGATGTGACCGCGCAGGAGCAGTCGTGGGGGAACGCGAAAATCACCCCGGAACTGATGGTGCGCGTGAAGGAAGCGGGCTTTGACACCATCCGCATTCCCGTGACTTGGTACCGCTATACCTCGGACGATGGGACGTACACCATCCGCGAGGACTTTCTCCAGCATGTCCGCGAAGTGGTCGAGTGGGCGCGAGAGGCGGACTTGTTCGTCATCCTCAATGTGCACCACGAAGCGTGGATTAACGAGCCGAATTTCGCGGCGGACGCGGAGAAAATCGGCGAGCAGCTGACGGCAATGTGGCGGCAGATTGCGGACACCTTCGCCGACTTTGACCAGCATGTGATTTTCGAGGGCATGAACGAGCCGCGCGCGCAGGGTACGAACTATGAGTGGAGCGGCAACGCGGCGTGCTACGCTGCCGTCAACTACCTCAACCAAGTGTTCGTGAACACCATCCGCAAGGACGCCAAGGGCTGCAATGCCGAGCGCTGCCTGATGATTCCGGGCTACGCGGCGACCAGCTCCCCGGCGGGCACGGCGGCGATTGCCCTGCCGACGGTGGATGGCGAAGCGGCGGCAAATATCATCGTGTCCGTGCATTCGTATGACCCGCAGACCTTCTGCCTGCAGGACACGCAGACGACGTTCGACCCGGAGAAGGATGGCGCGAAAATCAACCGCGTGTTCGAGAACATCAAGGAAACCTTCCTTGACCGGGGGATTCCGGTCGTGATGGGCGAAACGGGTGCGACGAACACGAATGGCAATCACGACGAGCGCGCGAAGTGGGCGTACTGTGTCGCGCAGAATGCCCAGCGCTACGGCGTGCCGATTGTCATCTGGGACAATGGGAACAATCAGACGTCCGGCGGTGAGTGCCACGCCTGGATTCGCCGCGCGGTGAATCCGAAGCTGCGCAGTCAGGCGACGAGCGTGGTGTACCCGCAGGTGCTGGACGCGCTGTGGGAGGGCAAGAACAGCGCGGCATGGGGCAGTGCGCTGACGGAAGTGCGCGCGGAGGCGGACGAGAGCATCCTCTGGGCGAACGCCGACGGCTTGACGAGCCAGAAGGAATGGGATTCCTCCTACATCCAGCTCGAAGCGAAAATGGAGTGGTTCGTGGACGGCGCGCGCATTGGCATTCGCTATTCCGGCGCGGGTACGCCTAAAATCGTGCTGGATAGCGCGGAAAAGAGCGTCTGGTGGATTCTGGTGGATGCGGCGGAGATACAGAAGAATGATGACGGTACGAAAACCGCGTGGTTCACGAGCGAAATCCTGCTGGCGGAAATGCGCAAAAACGGCGTTGATAACCCTGCACAGCTGCAAAATTGTTATGTCATCGCGACGAACGGGAAGATTACCGCTTACCGCATCAAGGTGGAGGGCATGGCGACGGCGCAGACGACCTACCATGTGAACGGCAGCGCGATTCATCAGGCGGATTTGCCGGATGCTCCGACCTACCCGCACATGACCTTCTGCGGCTGGTACACCACGCCGGATTATCAGCCCGGCACGGAAGTCACGGGCGCGAGCGGCGCTTCGGACGCATGGGCGAAGATGGCGCTGGACATGAGCGTCATTAAGTAACAAAGGAGTCAATAGCGTTGGACTTTGAATACTTGCTGTTTTTGCAGAACCTCCGGGCGGAAACGCCGAACTTCATCAACAGCTTGCTGCTCTTCATTTCGGAATTTGCCGCCGGGTCGCTGCCGGTTGTCATTATTGTCGTATTCTACTGGTGCATCGACAAGCGCACCGGGCAGCGGATGGGGCTGTGCTTCGCGGGTGCAACGATGGTGACGCAGCTCATCAAGAATATCGCGTGCGTCTATCGCCCGTGGAAGCAGGATGCGCGGCTGCAAATCGCTCCGGAAGCGGCGGCAACGGCAACGGGCTACTCGTTTCCCAGCGGACATGCGACACTGGCAGCGTCCTTTTACGGAAACCTCGCGGCATACCTGAAAAAGTACAGCAAATGGTGGATTCTGCCGTGCGTGCTGCTGACGCTGCTGACGGCGTTTGCCCGCAACTGGCTCGGCGCGCACACGCCGCAGGACGTGCTGGTTGGGATGATGATTGCGCTGGTCGTGCTGCTGCTGTCAAAACACCTGCTGAACTGGGCGGACGGCGGCAAGAACCGCGACTGGCTGCTGGCAACTATCGGCATCATCCTGTCTGCCGCGATGCTGATTTACACCAGCGTGAAGCCGTATCCGATGGATGTGCTGCCGGACGGAACGCTGCTGGTTGACCCGTGGGACATGGTGACGGACTGCTACAAGGCGGCGGGGGCGATGATGGGCTTCTGCCTTGGCTGGGTGCTGGAGAGGCACTTTGTCGGTTTTGATGCAAAGGGCGCGGGCAAGGCGCGCGTGATTCGCGGCGTGGTCGGCGTGGCGCTGCTGTTGGCGGTGCGGAAGGGACTGAAGGCGGCGGGTAATCTGCTGCTGGATGCGCACTGGCTGGGCTTTGCAGAGATGTTCGGGCTGATGCTGTTCGCGATTGTGCTGTATCCGGCGCTGTTCCAGTGGGCGGAGAGAAGGAAAAGCAAATCATGAAATTGGGTGCTTCGGGCGAAAATGGCTCGGAGCGCCTTTTTGTGGTTCTTCACGGAAAGTTGGGGGAGCAAACAAGGGATTAGGCGAAGCCCCAAAAGCTGCACGCGGAAGGAGCATGAAAGTGCGACCAACCCAATCGCGAAAAGGGGTCAAGGGGCAATGCCCCTTGCAGGGTCAAGGGACAGCGTCCCTTGTGGGGTTTGGGGCAACGCCCCAACTGTCCCTCGTCCGACCAATCCCAAGGAAGCCGCCAACAAAGGCGCAGGCAGCGCAGCGTCCCTGCCAGTAACTTTGCGCGTCCGCAGACGCGCCCCCAAGCTGCTTTCCCCCCAAGCTTCCGTGAAGAACTTTTTTGTGTACGCATTTTGTGCATGAACGCATATGCGCCGGGATATGATAGGAATACGCACCCGGAAAGGATGCAGGAAAGAGAGGAAAGACGCATGGAAGAACGCAAATGTGTCGGTTGGCAGGAACAGGAGACATCTCGCCTGTTTTCCGCTGTGCAGGAGGCGCGGGGCAGCGGCGCACCGCTTCGGCAAGTGTTCGAGGACTTATCCGTGGACTTGGGACGCAAACCCAACAGCATTCGCAACTACTATTACGCCTGTTTGCGGAATCAGGAGCAGAATACGCCGCGCGTACAGGCATTCATTCCCTTCACGGAGGCGGAGACGCATGACCTCTTGCGTCAGGTGCTGACGGGCTGCGGGCAGGGCATGAGCGTCCGCGCGTGTGTTATGCGGATGGCAGACGGCGACCACAGCCGGATGCTGCGCTATCAGAATAAGTACCGCGCGATTTTGAAGCATCATCCGGAGATGATTGCGCAGGTGCGGCAGGAGCTGCTGGCAGAGGGCGTTGCTGCGCCCGCGCAGGGGAAGAATCCGCCTGATGAGGCAGAGAACCGCGCCGCGTCCCAGATGATGGCAGAACCGTGCGTGCTGAAAATGCTGGAGGGCATGAAGGAACTGCTTCAGCGGGCGTCGGCGGTGGAGGAGAAGGAGCAATTGCAGCGTTCGCTCGATCGAATGCGCGTGGAGCAGGATTTGCGGCGGATTGCGTGGGAGAAAGATTATGACGCGGCTGTGCAGCTGATTCGGGAGATGCGGGCGTGCTTGGAAAGCGTTCGTAATTCGCTGGACGGGGAGAAGCGCTGCGATGTGGAGGATTGCCTTGCGAAAGCCGCCGCGTTCGCCCAATAAACACGCGGGAGAAGCCTGAACGTGTCACCGACTGAATCGCGTGTAAGGGCTAAGGTGGAGGACTTCGGCACGCTTCATTCGCCCCTTGCGTTCCCCTGAAAAATGCGGTATACTGTCCTTGTAAAAGGGGGTATCCACATGGAAATCGGAATTCGGCTGCATGATACGTCGGGGAGTAATTTGGAGGAACACCTGCGTAACGCAAGGGAGCAGGGGTTTTCCTGTGTTCATATCGCGATGAGCAAGGTTGTGCCGGGGTTTAAGATGGCGGATGCGCCGGAGCTGCTGACGGACGCGCTGGCGGATGAGGTGCGCGGGCTGCTGGAGAAGTACAATCAGCGGTGCGTGCTGCTGGGGTGTTATTTGAACCTGTGCAACCCCGATTTGTCGGCGCACGAGCGCACGCTGATGAATTATCGTGCGCATTTGCGGTTCGGCAAAAAAATCGGCGCGCTGATGGTCGGCACGGAAACCGGCGCACCCAATATCGGTTACAAATCCTGCCCGGAGTGCCGGACGGAGGAGAGTCTGCGCCTGTTTATTGAGCGCGTGAAGCCTGTCGTCCGCTGGGCGGAGGAAGAGGGCATGATGCTTGCTATCGAGCCGGTCACGCGGCACATCGTCTGCACGGCGGAAAGGTGTCAGCGGGTGCTGGCGGAGGTGCACTCCGAAAACCTGCGGGTTATTCTTGACGCGGTGAACCTGCTCGACCGCGAGAACGTCCATCAGGCGCAAGAAGTCGTAACGGATGCGATTGCGCGTTTGGGGGATTCCGCCGAGTTACTGCACATCAAGGATTTCCTGCCCGATAGCACGGACGAGTGCGCATGGGCGCGGCAGAATATCGCGAATGTCAACATGTTTGATGGGCTGCTGTCGATTGCGCCGGGGCTGGGGCAGATGGATTACCGCCCGCTGATGCAGCTCGCGAAGCGCCGGAATCTGCCGATGACGCTGGAGAACACAAATCCGCAGAACGCGGTGTCGGCGCGCCAGACACTCGAAAAGACGCTGGAGGAATGCTGAATGGCAATGGATTTGCAGCGCCTGATGAGCCTGCTGCGCCAGTGTATGCAGCGCTACGATATGGTGTCGGCGGGGGATAAAATCGCGGTCGGACTGTCCGGAGGCAAGGATAGCCTGACGCTGCTGATGGGCCTGAAGCACCTCCAGCGGTTCTATCCCGTGCCGTACGGGCTGTGCGCGATTCACGTCGGCAGCGGTGCGCCGGGCAGCGAGGCAGACGTGGAGACGATGCGGCGGTTCTGCGAAGGATTAGACGTGCCGTTCTATTTCGTGGATGCAAAGGTGTACCAGATTGTGTTTGAAATCCGCAAGGAGAAGCACCCGTGCAGTCTGTGCGCCAAGCTCCGGCGCGGCGCGCTCAACGACAAGGCAATGGCGCTGGGATGCAATAAAATCGCGTATGCGCACCATCAGGACGACTTCATCGAAACGAGCCTGATGAACCTAATGCTGGAGGGGCACTACGACTGCTTCCCGCCCGTGACGCACCTCGACCGCACGAACCTGCAAGTCCTTCGCCCCATGCTCATGGTCAAGGAGCGCGACGTGATTGGCTTTGCACGGAGAGAAAATCTGCCTGTTGTCAAGAATCCATGCCCTGCCGATGGGCATACGCGCCGGCAAGACGTGAAGAACTTCATCCGGCGCAGTCGCGACGTCTTTCCGCAGGGACGCGAATGCCTATATGCGTCGCTGCTGGACTATTTCGACCGAAATGTGACGAAAAATGCAAAAAACGGGTAAAAATCATCCGAAAACGATATTTTTGGTGAAAAACAACAAAAGCTTTCGAAAAAAATACGAAAAAATGGCGCATTTAGCCGAAAAAAATGTACAAAACGCCCGAAAACAGGGAAGTAACGCTGTAATGATGACAAGTAACCTACTTGACACCATCCGAAAGTAGTGTATAATGGACAATATACGTTGGTATAGGTGACTGATTGCGGGGATGCGGTTCGTCCACTTGCCAATGTATAAGAATGGATGAAGTGTCACTAAGAACCGAATTTGGCAGATATGAAATGTCCTCCGACGCAAAATTATCGGGGGGGTGTTTTGTCTGCCAATTTTGCAACCTCTGGTTTCACACCGCCCGATGGAAAGTAGGACAAGCCGATGATTACCATGCAGGAAATGGAGAAGGAGCTGGCCATTTACCGCAAGAACTTTACCGCGGTTCGCCTCATCAGCGAGGCAGATATCTTGCGTACAATTGAAGCGCGCAAGCACAATCCGGCTTCACGCGCCTGCCCCTGCCGGGATGGGCGGATGACATCGCAGGGATGCCGAAACTGCATCGTTCTCCGGGCGTACATGGAGAAATGCAAGAAAATCAAGCTCGAATACGATGACCCGAATGTTTATCAGGTGACAGCGCGTTACCTACATGTCGAGGGCGGGCGCTATGTGCTGGAACTGGTGCAGAAACTTGACGACGACATGATGATTGACGCCGAGTCGGGCGAGAAGCTTGCCAATCGCCTGTCCAGTTATGAGGACAAGCTGTACCACGATGCGCTCACGGGGACGCTCAACCGCCGCTATTACGAGGAACACATGTGCAAAACCGTCTATGAGGCGGGCATTGCCATGATTGATGTGGATAACTTCAAACTTTATAATGATGTTTTCGGGCATCGCGCGGGGGATGTTGTGCTGGAGACGATGGCGCAGTCCGTTAAGCTGCATACCGCGAGCGGCGATCTGCTGGTGCGCCTGGGCGGAGACGAGTTCCTGCTGGTTATGCCCGGCATCCCCGCTGACCGCCTGTACAGCCGCCTGCTGCAAGTGAGCGAGGCGGTACACAATACGCCTGTGCCGGGGTACACGAATCTGCAAATTTCGATTAGCATCGGCGGCGTGATGGGCAACGGCCGCCTGCTGGAAACGGCCGTGGAGCAGGCCGACCAGCTGATGTATCAGGCGAAAACGCATACGAACATGGTTATGACGGAGATGATGCTGGCGCAGTCGTCGGAGCAGGAGAATGAGCTGCACGCGCGGAAAGAACGCATCCTGATTGTGGATGACTCGGAGTTGAACCGCGCGTTGCTGACGGAAATGCTGGAGGACGACTACGAAATTCTGGAAGCTGCGAATGGGCAGGAGTGCATGGACATCCTGAACGCGGGCAGCGATAAAATTTCGCTGATGCTGCTGGATCTGCTGATGCCTGTGATGGACGGCTTCGAGGTGCTGGCATCGATGAACCGCAGCCACATGCTGGAAAATCTGCCGGTTATCATGATATCCAGCGAGGACTCGGATGCTTTTATCCGCCGCGCCTACGAGCAGGGCGTGAGCGACTACATCAGCCGCCCGTTCGATGCGAAAGTAGTCTATCGGCGCGTCTACAACACCATTAAGCTGTACGCCAAGCAGCGTCGCCTGGTGTCAATGGTCACGAGCCAAATCCTCGAAAAAGAAAAGAACAACATGCTGCTGATTAACATCCTGAGCCATGTGGTGGAGTTCCGGAACGGTCAAAACGGCTCGCATGTGCAGCAAATGCGGCAACTGTCGGAGCGGCTTCTGGAGACGCTATGCGCCAAAACCGACCGCTATCGCCTGACCCCGCAGGACTGCGACCTGATTGCCCTCGCGTCGTCGATGCACGATATTGGTAAAATCGCCATTGACGCGAAAATTCTGAATAAACCCGGCAAGCTGACGCCGGAAGAGTTCGAGCAGATGAAGCAGCACACGATTCTTGGCGCGAAGATGCTCGACGACCTTGCGGCGCACCACAACGAGAAGCTGGTGCGCACGGCATGCGACATTTGCCGCTGGCACCACGAGCGCTATGATGGGCACGGCTATCCCGACGGTCTGGTGGGGGACGAAATTCCGATTTCGGCGCAGGTCGTTTCGCTGGCGGATGTGTACGATACGCTCATCAGTGAGCGCGTCTACAAACCCGCGTACAGCCACGAACAGGCGATGGCTATGATCCTGAACGGCGAATGCGGCGTGTTTAATCCGCTGCTGATTGAGTGCCTGAAGGAACTTCGGGAGACGTTGCGGTGCGAGCTTGACGTGCCGCTGCTTAACGTGAAGCACGAAAAAGCACCGGGCGACGGCGCAAAACCTGCGGAATCCAAAGCATAAAAGACGACCCGGCTGCCGGCAATATCGGTGGTCGGGTCGATTTTTACCACTGGTTAACGTGTACGCGGTTTTCTTCGTAGCGGCTGGGGCGCACTGCGCGCATGTCGATATCCTCCGCTGGATAGCCGAGCGCGAGGATCGAATGCGGTACAATCGTCTCCGGCAGCTGGAAAATCGCCGCCTGCCGCTTCACGCGCGTTTCGTCCGGCCAAGTGCCAAGCCAGACCGATCCGATGCCGAGGTCGTTCGCCGCTAACGTCATGTTCTGCGCGGCAATCGCGGCGTCAATCACCCAGAAATCCGGCGCGGGCGGAAAAGCGCGGTCGAGGTCGCCGCAGACAAGAATCGCCGCCGCTGCCTGATTGAGCATCCGCGCGACGCGCCCGTTCGCCTCCGCCATCTGCGCGAGCTTTTCCCGGTCGGTTACGACAATGAACGCCCATTCGCGGGCGTTGACGGCGCACGGCCCGCTCATCGCGGCTTCGAGAATGGTGTGGAGTTTGTCGGGTTCAATCGGCTTGTCGGCAAATTTGCGCACGCTGCGGCGGGTGAGGATGTTCTGCATGGTTTCCATGGGGGAGACTCCTTTCAATGATGATAAATAGTGTTTTTTTGCATTGCGCAGGGGTTTCGCCACTACGACAATTATAATTAGAGTTCCCTCCGCAACCACTCACAAAAATCACACGCCCCACCAACCACACCATCTTCGCCAGCCTCCGTCTCGAAATCCAAGAAAAGGCACGCAAAAGAGACCTGAGCCTCTTTGCAAGGTTCATGCATAGCAAGGCAATCCCAACCACACAGAAGGATGTCTCCGGGAGATGAGCCATGATCCGCCCCAAACCATAGCTCCGCTTGCCAACGCCGAATTCGCTCTCAATCGCGTTCCGGTCACAGATATCTTGATGCTCCTGAAGCTTGGCAGCCCTGGTCTGTTGTTCATCTTTGGGAGGCCGTCCCAGCGCCGGCCCGGTGAGCTGGATCCCGCGTTCCTTGCACCATGCAAGTGTTTCCCGGTTCCGGTAGATTTTGTCGGCCAGCACGCGTTTGGGGTAGCAACCATAGGCGGTTCGGTACGCCTCGACGGCGGCGAAAAAGTCTGTCGCTTCGTTGAACGCATCGAAGGACAGCCGCACAATCCGGGCATAGCCATTCACCATGCTCAGATGCAGCTTTGGCCCGAACTCCGTGTTCGCGTGGGCCTTCCCGCGCACGATCGGCTTGACCCATGGCTGCGCGATACTCACGATTCTGTCCGGGACGGAATGTTTGTTGTTCTCATACATGTACAGCTGCTGTTCGTAGAGCAGGGTCAGCGTATTCAGCAGTGCACAGCGCTTTTCCCCGAGGCATACCAGACCGGACAGAACGAATCCGACGATGAACCCGATGTCCCGGCGGATGTACTGCAGTTGCTTTCGTATGGCCTTACGGATCGCCTTCGCCGTCCGCTTCTTGCACTTGGACAGACACAGGTAGTCTTTCCGTGCGCATTTCCGCCGCATTCTGGGACGGGGAAGACTGTTCTCTGCACAAACCGAGTCGATGACCTTTTCCAGCTGCTCCCGGCAATCGTTAAGCAGCTGAATATCTTGCGGATAGGCAATATCCGCCGGACAGCAGGTCGCGTCCAGCAGCAGGCTGCCCTGGTTGGGCTTTGGGGGCTTCTCGTCCGGAGTAGAGCCTGCGGAATCATTCCCCTGCGGATGATCGTCATGATCATCATGATTGTCATGGTCATCCTGCTCATCCTGATCAACGTCCGACATCCGCTCAGGCTTGGGCGTTGTGACTTCCAGCAACGCCGCAATCGCCTCTGGTGGAAAACGTTTCCGGAATTCAACCATGGTCGACGCGCCGAACGGGCACTTGCTGCTGTATTCCTTCAGCCCGAGGAAGTATTGGAGGTACGGGTTCTCGCTGACGTGGCGAACCGTCCATTCGTCACTGCACCCCAAGCGCTGCTTGATGATGCATGCTCCCAGCGCGATGCGTGCCGGATGCGCCGGGTGGCCGTTGTCCACGAAACGCTTGGCATACTCCCGCTCAGCGACGTCCCAGGGGACGATCGCTGCCATTCGAACCCACTCGTTGTTGGGGTCGAGCGTCCCGTACGGGAATACAAAATCGTCGAATGTCAGCTGCTGAACCTTGCGATACATCCTTGTCCACTCTATCCCTGCACGGGTTTTTGCCCGTTTTTAATACTTCGCCGTGCATTTATTATACCACTTTCGGGGTGAAAAGCCAGCTGTTTCTTGGGGTGTGGGGTTGCAGAGGGAACCCTAATTAAGCATAGGAAAAATCGCTACCATCCTCAGCATAACACATTTGTGCGCGCAAGACAACGCGCGCCACCGAAAAAATCGCGGGTGGAAAATTGTGCAGCCGCGAAGTTTCCCGGCGGGTCATGTACAAATGGGAAAGAATGCGGTATAATAAAACATGAGCCGCGAGGAACGGCTCGGAAAGGATGAAACACCAATGCTCGATCAGAACGTTGCACGGGAAGTATTGCAGGAAGCGGTACGTACCGGCGGTGATTTCGCTGAAATTTTCATGGAAGACCGCATTGACCACGCAATGGGGATGCGCTCTCATAAGCTGGAAAGCGCGACGACCAGCCGGACGCACGGCGCGGGCGTGCGCGTGTTCAGCGGTACGAATGCGATTTATGTCTACACCAACGATACCAGCCGGGAAGGGCTGATGAACTGCGCGCGTCAGGCAGCAGCGGCGGTGCGCGGCGGCAAGGGCTGCGTGGTGGAACCGTTCAAGCCATGGGATGCCTCCCGCCCGGAAGAAATTCTGCTCCTGCCGACTGACGTGAAGGCGGCACTCAAGGCGGAGAAGCTCCGCGCGGCGGAAGCGGCGGCGCGCAGCATCTCCCCGGAAATTGTGCAGGTGATGGCGAATTATGGCGACCATGTGCAGGATGTGTGCATCTGCAATACCGAGGGCGTGTTCGTGACCGACCGCCGTGTGCAGACGCGCCTGCGCGTGAGTGCGATTGCCAGCAACGGCAAGGAGAATCAGTCCGGCAGTGATGCGCCCGGCGCGTCTATGGGCTTTGAACTGTTTGACACGCGCGTGAATGCAGAGGAATCAGGAAAAATCGCCGCCCAGCAGGCAGTGACGATGCTTCATGCACCGGTCTGCCCGGCGGGTGTGATGCCCGTCGCGATTGACAACGGCTTCGGCGGCGTTATCTTCCACGAGGCGTGCGGCCATTCGCTGGAGGCTACCAGCGTGGGCATCGGCGTGAGCGAATTCTGCGGCAAGCTCGGCCAGCAGATTGCGTCGCCCATCGTGACCGCCATCGACGACGGCACGCTTGTAAACAACTGGGGTCAAATTCATGTGGACGACGAAGGCACGCCCAGCCAGCGCACGGTGCTGATTGAGAACGGCATTTTGAAGAGCTACATGGTGGACCGCCTCGGCAGCCGCCGGATGAATCACCCGATTACCGGCTCCTCCCGCCGCGAAAGCTATGCCTATGCCCCCACGAGCCGTATGCGCTCCACCTTCATCGCCCCCGGCAATGACAGCAACGAGGAAATCATCGCGTCGATGGGCGACGGTCTGTACGCGCGCAAGATGGGCGGCGGCTCGGTCAACCCGGCGACGGGCGAATTCAACTTCTCCGTGGCGGAAGCGTATCTAGTGCGCGACGGCAAGATTGCCCACCCGGTGCGCGGCGCGTCCCTGATTGGGCGCGGCAGCGAAATCTTGATGAAGATTGACCGCGTTGGCAAAGAACTGGAACTGTCGCAGGGCATGTGCGGCTCCAAGAGCGGCAGCGTCCCGACCGACGTCGGTCAGCCGATGATTCGCGTCAGCAGCATCACCGTGGGCGGCCGCTAAGGAGGAGAAGCAGATGAAAGTCAACGAATTTTTGAATGAGGTGCTCGCGGCAGCCAAGGCGGCGGGCATTGACCCGGCGGAAGTATATTATCACGGCGGCGACAGCTTCAACGTGAGCGCACTGGACGGCGAAATCAGCGACTATAAGGTGGCATCCTCGTGCGGGGTATCGCTGCGCGGCATGTTTGGCGGCAAGATGGGCAGCGCGTCCACCGAGGCGTTTGATGATGATGCCGTCCGCCAGCTGATTGACGGCGTGAAGGAATCCGCCACCCTGCTGGAAACCGACGAGCAGGACGAGATTTTCGCGGGCGAAGAGCGCTATCCGACCATCGAGAAGGAAGAAAGCGACGTCGCGACGACGAGTGCTGAAGCGAAAATTGAGAAGTGCCTGAAGCTGGAAGCCTTGGCGAAAGCCGCTGACCCGCGCATTGTTCGCGTACCGAGCGCGATGGTCGCGTCCTCCAGCAGCGAAGTCATCCTGCGCAACAGCTATGGGCTGAATTTGCAGGATTCTGGAAGCTACTTCGTGTCGTATGCCAATCTGGTTGCCAAGGATGGCGACTCCACGGCGGTCAATGGCAAAATCGCGGTGTCCGGGCATTTTGCAGATATTGATGCGGAAAAGCTGGCGAAGGAATCTGCGGCGGAGGTGCTGTCGCAGCTGAACGCTTCTCCCGTGCCGACGGGCGAATACCGCGTGATTTTCCGCTATGACGCCATGCAGAGCCTCTTGCAGACGTTCTGGGGCGTGTTCTCGGCGGAGAATGCCCAGCAGAATCTGTCCCTCTTCGCGGGCAAGGAAGGGGAAAATGTCGCAGCGGACGTCGTGACCATCGTCGATGACCCGCTGATGAAGGGCGGCTTGGCGACGAGCGCGTTTGACGGCGAGGGCAGCGCCAGCCGCACGAAGAAGGTCGTAGACAGCGGCAAGCTGACGACCCTCCTGCACGACCGCAAGACGGCGCGCAAGCAGGGCGTTGCATCGACCGGCAATGCCGCGCGCGTGGGCGGACGCATCATGGTTGCGCCGACAAACCTGTACATTGCCGCGGGCGAGAAGTCGCTGGATGAACTGATGGCGGACGTGGGCAACGGCGTGGTGATTACTGAACTGGCGGGTCTGCACGCGGGCGCGAATCCCTCCAGCGGCGATTTCAGCCTGCTCAGCAAGGGCTACACCATCGAGAATGGCAAGCGCGGCCGCGCCGTGGAGCAAATCACGGTGGCGGGCAACTTCTACCAGCTGCTGAAGAGCATCTGCGCCGTCGGCAGCGACCTGACCTTCGAGGGCAGCAGCATCGGCAGCCCGTCTGTGGACGCTGGCACGCTCAAAATCTCCGGCTAATCTGTTCTATCAAGGGGAAGCGCGGCATTTTCGCCCGTTTCCTCTTTTTTTGATTTTCGCCAACCAAACCGATGAATGCGGCGTCTAATGATATGGGGAATCCCAAGCAACGGGAAAGACTGCTAACAGCAGGGCGCAGGTGATTCATTGCCCCTTGGTCGCTCCCACAGGAGCGCCCCCCTGCGCAACACAATAAAGGGAACACTCCCGCGAATCGCACCCCAAAATCAGAAAGGAGGCGTAACCGCAATGACCGAACAGCAGCTTCGCGAGAAGCTCCAATTCGCCTACGGAAACATGCCGGACGCAACCCGCGCAGCTTTTGAGCATTCGCTGACGCACCACCGTGCGCCGGAAACACACCGAAGCATCGGCTTGAACCGGACGATGCGCATCGTCATCACTGCTGTGCTGATGGCGCTGATGCTGACGGCGGTTGGCGTGGCGGCGGCGCGGTTCTTTAGCGTCACCGACGTCCACCCCGCGCAGGACGGCACGGAAGGGGACTATCAGGCGCATTATCTCGCGCTGGAGGAACGGTATGACAGCGATTTGCTGTCTGTGTCAGTCAACGACGCCGTGTACGACGGCAGCGTGCTGGCGTTCACGATGGAGATGGCGGCAAAGACGGACGACGTGCTGGCGGTGGAAGTGCGCATATGCGGCGAATGCGACGGCAAAATGTACCGTTTTGACCCGCTGGATGTCTACGGCGGCGAGTTCCAAAGCCTGCTGATGCTGCCCGACCTCGGCGGCACATTCGATGGAGAAAAGTACGCTGCGGAAGGCATTCTGCTCGACGAAAACGGGCAGATGCCGCCGGAAGGAAAGCCGATTGCGTGGACAATCGAAATCGACGTGCTGAAAGCTGTCTGGCAGACGGAAACCATGCCGGATGACCTGTATGAAGCGCTCAGCGAAGAGGACGACGTGGCGCAGTACATCCGTGAGCAGGCGGAGCAGCACATGATCACGCTGACGGACGCGGGCGTGGAGGACTACCTGCTGGAAATGTGCGGCGCGGGCTGGGACGAGATAGAACAGATCTCCAAGGCGGATTTGCTCCTGCGCTGCGGCGGCTTCGAGCGCGCGGAAACATATACCGTGGCGTTTGCGACGGAAGGGAACACGCAGTACGTCCACTCGGAGCTGTCCGGCTTGCGGATTCCGCTGGACGGGTACGCGGCAGTTGTGGACTATGTGCGCGCATCGTTCCTCGGCGGGTGCGTGGTGCTGCACTGCGAAGCGCCGAATGGAACGGCACTGCCGAATGGGACGGCACTGCCGGACGTGTGGCGAATCTACCGCAACGACGAGCAGAATCCGGCGGGTGAAGCGGGATGGGCGCGCGCGTCGGGCTATGCGGGCGTGCCGGGCGGCGTGGTGGATGTGAATCAGCCGTCCATCTGCCTGTACTTTGCGCCGTGCGCGGATTTGACGAGCTTGCGCATCGTGCCAGAAGGCGAAGCGGGCTTCACGCTGAATTTGTCGGGAGAGAAGGGGACGGAATGAACGAAGCGACATGGATCGAAAAGATGCACGCGGTTGAGGGAACACTCTACCATGTGACCTGCGCCATGCTGCGCGAGGAGTATGACCGCCGGGATGCGATGCAGGAGACGGCGCTGCGGGCATGGGAGAAGCAGTCGACGCTGCGCAGGGAGGAATATTTCGGCACATGGGCGGTGCGCATCTGCATCAACGTGTGCAAGGACATCCGCCGGAAGAGCAAGCCCGTTGTGTCCACTGACGACGTGCCGGAAATCCCCGCGCCGCCGGAAGACGCGGACTTCCGCCTGATGCTGGACAATCTGCCCGATACGCTGCGCCTGCCGGTCGTGCTGTACTATCTGGACGGGCTGACGGTGGCTGAAACTGCGCAGACACTGGGCGTTCCGGTAGGCACGGTGAAATTCCGGCTGCATCAGGCGCGGAAAAAGCTGCGCGTGGAGCTGGACGCCCCGGAGGGAGAGGGGGCAAACGTGCAATGACCGAGTGGGAAGTGCGGGAGAAGCTGCAATCCGCCTACGGAACCATGCCGGACGCAACCCGCGCCGCCTTTGAGCATTCGCTGACGCACCACCGAGTGGAAACACGCAATCCCGTCCGGATGAGCCGGAGAATGCGGACGATTGTCACGCTTGCTCTCATGCTGATGATGCTCACGGCGGTCGGCGTAGCGGCGGCAAAACTGGCGAGCGTGACGGACTATCCGCCGCCGTCGGGGCTGACGCCGGAATACATGTCACATTTGGTCGCGCTGAACGAAGCCTACGACGGCGATTTGCTCACGCTGTCCGTCAATGACCTTGTGTTTGACGGCACGACGGTCGAAGTTGCCATGAACGTGCAGCCCAAGGCGGGCAAGCAGGTTTTCATGGACATGGAAGTCACGGCAGAATGCGAAGGGCGGGCGTACACCCTGGAAATTGAGGGCTGCGGGGGCGGCGATTTCATGAGCGGTATGTTCCTGCCGGATGGAACGGGCAGCTGGAGTGACTCGCCATTTGGGTTCGACGGTGTGCTCTGGGATGACGACATGCAGTCGCCGCCGGAAGGAGCGCCGATTGCGTGGACGATGACGTTCGAGCTGCTTCAGCCCGTGTGGAAAGTGGAATATCTGCCGGACGCGCAGTATCAGGCGCTCTTGGCGGGTGGGGCGGACACGCTCGAAGCCTATGTGCAGAACAACTGGCGGAAGCACATCATCACTGTGACGTATGGCAGTCTGGTAGAGTATCAGTATGCGGCGGAGGCGGCGATGCTGGCGGATGGAACCATTACCGAGCCGCTTTCGGGCAGCCGGACGGAACAGCTGCTTTCCTGCGGCGGATTCCGGCGCGCGGACACAATCATCGTGCAGTTCACAACGGATTTTGCGGATGATTACGCGCATCCGGAGCTGGTCGGCAAGCGCATCGACATGGGGGACTACGACCTCGTGATTGACAATGTGAACTTGTCATTTATGCGCGCGAACATCACCATGCACTATGAATTTTCAGCGGCGTATACCGAGGATGAAATCCGCCAAATGACGAACCTGCCGAACGCTTGGCGCGTGTATGTCAACGGGCAGACAGAAGCCGGTTACGACGCCTACGCGAATTTCCAGCAGGTCACGAACGGCGCGTACGGCGTGGATACGCCCGAACAGCTGACTGTCGGCTTCGACTTCTATCCGGCGGAGACGGACATCACGCGGCTGACGTTTGTACCGATTCGCAATATGGGAGAGAGGTGGGATGCTTGCCATCCGGATGCGGAAAAGGGGTTTACGCTGGAACTTCAGGAATGATGCGCATATTTGCATAGAAAACACAACATATGAATGGAACAGCATGTTTTTTTCGCCTGACCATTTGCGTTTTTCCGCCAACCATGCTATAATGAGAGCGATTTAGGCAAGGAGGCGGAATGCGTGGCGGAGGCAGAAGAGAAGCTGGAGGTAGAGGGCTGTGGTTTCCTGTGTGTGCACGAGAAAGTGGTGGAAAAAGTGCAGCACGAGCTGCCGCACGAGGAAACGCTGCTGCGACTGGCAGATTTGTTCAAGGTGTTCGGCGACGGGACGCGCGTGCGCATCCTGTTCGTGCTGCTGACAGCGGAGGTGTGCGTGTGCGACCTCGCGAAGCTGCTGGGCATGACACAATCCGCCGTATCGCACCAATTGCGTGTGCTGAAACAGGCACGGCTGATTAAGGCGCGGCGCGACGGCAAGACCGTGTTTTATTCGCTGGCGGATGACCATGTGGCGACGCTGCTGCGGCAGGGCATGGAGCATGTCTGCGAGGGCAGCGGGGGAGAATGCGGGGAATAATCAATCATCAGCATAAAAAGAGGTTCTTCACGGAAAGTTGGGGGCAAACAAGGGCTTAGGCGAAGCGCCAAAAAGCTGCACGCGGAAGGAGCATGAAAGCGCGACCAACTCAATCGCGGAAAGGGGTCAAGGGGGGACTTCGTCCCTTTTCGTCTGCCCCTTGCAGGGTCAAGGGACAGCGTCCCTTGCGGGGTTTGGGGCAACGCCCCAATTGTTCCGCGGGCGACCAGCATCGCAAACGCACTCAACAAAGGTGCAGGCAGCGAAGCGTCCCTGCCAGTAACTTTGCGCGTCCGCAGACGCGCCCCCAAGCTGCTCTTCCCCCAAGATTCCGTGAAGAACCTAAAAAGACGCGGCAGGAAGCTGATTTTTTCAGCCCCCTGCCGCGTGTTAATATCTCCTTACTGCTTCTTCAAATACGCCGTCATCATATACCCTGTGTACCCGTTGTATCGCACCTTCGTCCACGTTTTGCCCGCGGAGAGCACAACCACCGTTGACCCGTGCGGCACTTGCACCAGCACGCGTGCAGATTTCGAGCCGCTGCTGCGCAGGTTCACATACGTCCCCTGCGGATGGCGGACAATGCGTGTGGAACTCGATGAGCTGGCAGAGGGAATGGAAAGGTAGTCGGTCATCATATACCCGGTTTTGCCGTCGGGCGTTTTGACCTTGCACCACTGGTCGCCCTGCGAAATCATCGTGACCACCGTCCCGTTGGAATACTTGCCTAAGCTCGTGCCGCGGGTGCTCGCCCTGCTGCGCAGATTCAGCTTGTCGCGCGGATTCGGGTTGTTGACGACCGCATAGGCTGCCTGCTGTGCCGTGGAGGAAGAACCGCCTGATGCGCTGCTTCCCGCCGCCTTCGCGCAGAGGGCTTCGCCTTCGGACCGGCGGATATGCCCCGCGCGCAGATAGTCTGAGGACATAAACCCGACGCCGCCGTTGACAGCGATTTTCCACCAGCCGTTACCCTGCTGGAGAATCATAACGTAGGTGCAGCCGGGGATGGAAGCGAGGCTGCCGTAGTTCTTGCCCGGCCCGGAGCGCAGATGAACGTTCTCCTTATTCGGCGAAATGACCATGCCGAGCTTGTCGGAGTAGACGCCGCTGCGGGTGGAGATGAAACGGGTGAGAAAATAGCCGGTCTGACCGCCGACGGAAACATAGTACCAGTCGCCCGCACGGTCGAGAATGACGCAGGGCGTGCCGTCGTCGTACTTGCCGAGCACCTTGGCGGATGTGCTGGCCTCGCGGCGGAGGTTCAGGTAGCCCGCATGGGAGACATAGCCGATTGTGCCGGTCGCATCCGCCGAAACGAGCAGGTAATCCTGCCGCATCCAGCCATAGCGGCCGTCAGGTGTTTCCACCTGATAAAAGCCGTTGCTGTATCCGCGCACGGTCATCCACGTTCCCTTGTTGTACGCACCCAAAACGGCGGAACTGGTAGTGGGGGCGGAGCGCAGGTTGACATTCGCCGCACCGAACACAACGCCGTAACTGCTGGAATCCGCCTGCGCTGTGACACTCAGCAGGAGCAGAAGCAGCAGCGTCAGCCCTGCGAGCAGCTTCCATTTTTTCATTCGTTCTCTTCCTTTCCTCATATCATGGAAATTCCTGTGCCCTTGCGGGAAAAAAAGCGGATAGCAAAAACTTGATGGACGGTTTGCCCATCACGACAGCTTCTATTATATCAGGAAATGCAATGGAATGCAAGTTTTTCCTATGGATTCCGGCATGGAAAAAAAATATTTCGGAAAAATTTGATTCCGCTGGGAACAAAACAGCAGCGTCATGCGTTTTATTCTTGCAAGGGGAGGGAAACAGCCCAAAGCTGGTTCGCTCCGCGCAAAAGGAGGAAGAACGGATGAAGAAGTTTCTGGCAGGGCTGGTAAGCCTGCTGATGCTGTCGACCGCGTTTGCGGAGCCGACGATAACGCATCTGGGCTACACGGCGTATCTTGGCAGCAGCAATGAGCTGTATCTGCAGGATCCGACGGGTACGGTGCGCGTCCTGCGTTATCCGATTGCGGATATTCTTTCGATTACGGACACGGTCGTCTACTGCCGCGCGCAGGATGGCAAGCTGCTCAGCATTGCGCTGGACGGCTCGCAGTCGCTGATTATCGCGGAAGCCCCGACTGATGAGCAGGTGAATGCGCTGACGGCGAAGTCGAGTTATACGCTGACGGACGGTGTGCTGCGCAATGGCGCCACGATTGTGGATACGGGTGTGCTTGCCTTCTGCGATTTGGCGGACGAGCAGACCACGACCGCGCCGGATGAACTGCTGTACCTCAAACAGAACACGACGAACACCGCTGCCCTGATGGTGCGCACGGAGAACGTCGCGACTGCGCGGACGCTGGCGATTCTGGGCATCACCGCGCCTGTGCTGAGCATGACGGCGAACGGCGAGAACATCACTATCGTCGCATCTGACCACAGCGTCACGGTTTACAACCGCGTCGCGCTGACGACCACCAATTATCCGGCGACGTCGGAGCTGACGGAGAAGGCATCCGCCATCGGCAGTGAGCTGTTCCGCTATGCGCCCGCGGAGTCCTTCGGCTGGAACGTGGAAATCAGCACGGGTCTGCCGGCGATTGAAGTTGTGACAGACCGCGGCAATGCGTACGTTGCGACGGCTACGCCCGCCCCCACGACCGCTGTGCCGACCGCGACCGCGCGTCCGACGGCGACTGTCCGCCCGACGGCTACGCCCCGCCCGACCGCAACTGCGACGGCTGCGTCCGAGTACACGCGCCTGAACTACGGCAGCAAGGGCAAGGCGGTGCGCAAGCTGCAAAACCGCCTGTCCAAGCTGGGCTATCCCGTGGGCAAGGTGGATGGCGTCTGGGGTGACGACACGCAGTTCGCGGTCAACCTGTTCCAGTCCGCCATCGGCTACACCGAGCACCGCTATGCGTCGGCAGCCATGCAGGAGAAGCTGTACTCCAAGAAAGCGCCGGTTTACGATCCCTACATGCCCCTGAAGGAAGGCAAGAAGGGAACGCCTGTCAAGCTGATGCAGCAGCGCCTGTTCGATCTCGGCTATTTCACTACTAACGACGTGGAGAAGGAAGTTGATGGCGTGTACGGCAAGCGCACGACGGAAGCCATCAAGCTCTTCCAGACCGTCTGCGGTTATGAGGAGAAGAAAATCACCGGCGTTGCTGATGCGGATACGCTGATGCTGCTCTTCGACGAAAAAGCGCCTGTGAATCCGGGCAATGTGCCGCCGACGCCGACCAGCCCGGTGGTAATCGTCACGCCGACCCCGACGAACGTGCCGACCGCTACGCCGAATCTGCCGGACGAGCCGACGGAAGTCCCGACGGCGACACCTGCGCCGACGGATGTGCCGACGGCGACACCCGCCCCGACGGATGTGCCGACGGCGACACCCGCCCCGACGGAAGTTCCGACGGCAACACCCACGCCGACGAATGCGCCGACGGCAATCCCAGAACCGACGGAAGCGCCGACGGCGACACCCGTGCCGACGGAAGCCCCGACAGCAACACCCGCGCCGACGGACACGGTGGAGGTCATCACGCCTGAACCGCAGCCGTCCGAAACGGTGACGGAATAAGCAAATTTGCGCCCAATCAGCGATGGTTGGGCGTTTTTTGTGCAGAAAATTTGTAATGGAGGGAAGATATGCCGCTTTTGATGCGTTAGATAGGTGAAGACCGCAGGAAAGTGCGGCAGAAAGAAGGAAGAGACATGAGAAAGTACACGCGGATTGGAACGTTTTTGCTGGCACTTGTGATGTGCCTGACGATGCTGACGGCGCAGGCGGAAAGCAAACTGCCGTTGGAAGTTGCGGACTTGTTCACCGTGAAGGCGTGGGCACACTACGCTATCGCGAACCAGCCAGATATGCCGGAGAACAAGGCGTTCGCGGTGATGCAGGAGAAATCCGGCTACGAGGCGGCGCTGCTGGTGATGCGCAACACCAAGAGCGAAACGAACGTGCTGGTGCTGGCGGAAAAATCATCCGCACAAGCGGATTGGAAAATCACCATGCGCAACTGGGGCGCGGTGGGGCAGGGTGACGCGAACGTGCCGCAGCTGGCGGTGCTGGCGGACGGGCGTTTCGTCATCCACTACCCGAACGGCGACAGCGCGTATTTCACGCATGAAGCGAATGGCTGGCAGCTGACAAACCTGTCCTTTGGTGATACGACACAGGTGGAAGTGACCCGCAGCGGCATGACCTTCCTCACTCTGTCGGACAACGGCAAGTGGGTCAAGACGACGGTTTCCGGTGTGGTGGAGACGGCCATGGCGCAGTTCAGCATGGATCGCTTCCCGCGGACGGTCGCGGCGGCACGCGAGCACCTGACGAATCCGCCGACGATTCCGGATTCCCCGTGGAGCTGGACGTACCCCTACGGCTTCCCGCAGCCTTCGCAGTACGCCAAACTTGCGGCAGGCAAGCAGTATGCGGTGTATTCCGCGCCGTCGGATACCAGTTTCCGCGCGGCGAACGGCAAGGCGCTGCTGTCCACGAACGACTGGGTGCAGGTGTTCTTCGAGGAGGATGGCTATCTGCTCGTGCAGTACGCCATCAGCCGCCATCAGTACCGCATCGGGTACATCAAGGCGGATGCGGTGTCGAATTTGTCGGAAGTGGCGGAAATCGGCAGCTGGGCGAATTACCCGGCGCAAGTTCTGCGCACATCGGTGCTCACCGACGACCCGCTGAATTCCTGCGGCGCGGTGATGACGCTGACGGCGGGACAGCAGGTGACGTATCTGGGACAGCTGGGTCAGGAATGGGCGTTTGTGGAGACGACGACGGCGCAGGGGCAGCGGATTCGCGGCTTCGTGGAATTGAGTGACTTGAACGTCACGCGCCCAGACGATGCGGATGACAATTTGAACGGGTAATGCTATTTGCGGGTTCACCTGCGCCATCTGCAAATAGTATAATATATAATTCCAAAACAACAACCCCCAAGCCGCGTTTTGCAGCCGGGGCTTTTTGCTTGCTTTTCCTGCGAAATCAATCAGAATCAGCGTACTCCCAATCATACACTTCCGAAGAATGCGTGAAACCGATTCGGGAATAAAATGCTTGGTCAGATAACACGATGGCACGTTCTGCACCAAGCGCATGGGCGCGCGAACATGCTTCATAGACCACCGCTTTCGCCAAACCGTGCTTTCTGTGCTCCAGTGGCGAAAGGCTCAACATAAGCGGTGTCACCGGTTGTGTACCATAAGCCGCAGTGCGCGCAATATTCGCAGTCGGCAATTGCAAAGGTTTTCAGCGCGTCGTTTGCGTGGGGGATTCGCTTCAGCAATTCCGCATCCCATTTTTCGGGCGTGCCGTCATTGTCAAACCCTCTGTGAATCACCAACTGGTATTGCCATGGATCGGCGGCAAAATCCCGCGGGCTCATGGTATAGCCGTCCGGCAGAAAATGACCAGCGGATTGGACAAATCATTCAAAACGTCCCCAATGAAAATGCTCGTTGTAATCCAGCGTTCCCGCTTTCAAAAGAAATTGATAAATGCTTTGATACTGCTCGTTGAACCGTTCGCGGTTTTTGTAGTGCGCTATCCTGTATTCCATGGCAAATCACCTTGTCAGCTGCTTGTCTGAATGGTCGTCCGGATAGTGAAGGGAATCCCCCAGATGTAGTAGGTGATGTTCGCCTCGCGAATTGCGTGCATGTCCTTGCTCGTCAGGATGGTGGCGGTCACGTCGCCGATGGTGTGCGCGGGCAGGGTCAGCACTTGGTCGCTGCCGATTTGCAGAATGTCGCCGCTCATGGGCGTAATCTGTACCTCAATCATCTCGGCGGGCAGGGTTGTGTTGTTCTCCAGCCGGAACGTGTAGGTGTAAAAGACGTAATCCTCCGCGCTGGACAGCTCCTGCGGGGCGACGAACGACGTGCCGACAACCGCGCCCGCGCGAACCTGCGCGCTCAGGTCAGTGAACAGGTCGTAGTTCCGGTAGGCTTCCAGCGCCGTAACGCCCTGCGCAATCACCGTCACGTTCGACGTCATGTACATTGCGCCGACACCGAGCAGTGCAATCAGCAGCAAAACGACGCTCACAATGGCAAAACGCTTCATGAAACTTCTTCTTAATCTCCTTCGGTCTGCTGAAGCAGGCGGTTCATTTGGTCAATCATTTCGGAATCCTTCAGGCTGAAATGGAACTCCACGCGGCGCGAAGCTTCCTTGTCCTCGTTGCCGTACTGGTCGTAAATCAGCCCCGTGGCGCCGCGCCCGGTGATGGTCAGCAGACCGCTCTTGAGCAAATCGCGCTGGCGGGTCGTCAGACCGGGCATTTTCAGGATGTAGGTGGCGACGGACAGCGCGCGCTCTTGCGAGAGCTTCAGGTTGTTGTAGTAGTCGCCGGTGGAGTCCGTGTAGCCCTCAATGATGATTTCGCCGAGGTACGCGCTGTACTCGTCGCGCAGCAGCACGTTCAGGTAGACGGGCACGAAGCGGTCAAGCAGCGC
>UMKG01030272.1_pt1 | contig 35991 bp, 31 predicted proteins | sample 1966261 | NCBI WGS metagenome assembly UMKG01 (sample SAMEA4836169, study PRJEB28245) | human gut metagenome | biome: gut microbiome; material: fecal sample | place: Denmark | collected 2008 | reverse complement strand
TGCGAGCCTCTCTTCTTGGGGCAGCAAGTGATTCCCCGGTTTTAGGTTGTTCGGCAGCATCAAAAATTCTGGCGCCCAGATCTATTATCCCACACGGGTTTTCATCGGCATCAAGGGCCACCGTTGCCCAGCCGACAGAGGTTATTCCAATGTCAAGTCCGATCGCATAAGGGCGCATAGCTGTGCCTCCTTTGTAATTTATGCCATAATTATACGCTATATTTGTATTTTTGGCAATATAAAGAGATAACGCCTCGCAAAAGCGAGGCGTCAGAGCTCTTAGGTGTACTACCTTATCATAGTAACCTAAATAGTTCTTGGTATGGTATAAGAACTGTATTTATATTACAATAACTGCCGCTAATTTGCAACACATTTTTGCATTTAACACGGTAAAATGAATTGTTACCATAGAATTTGCGCACTTTGCAAAATATTAAACGCCCGGCGAAAGAATTTTCTTGACAATGAGGGCCGGTAATGCTATTATTATCAGGCACTTAAATGCGCGAGTGGTGGAATTGGCAGACTCGCTAGATTCAGGTTCTAGTGCTCACTCCGGGCGTGCGGGTTCAAGTCCCGCCTCGCGCACCAAGCAAAAGGCTCGAAAACATCGGTTTTCGAGCCTTTTTATTGTGCTTTTATTCACAAAAACCTCGCGCCCACTTTTGAGGGCGCGAGGTTTTCATTTTCAGAACGGGAAGCCCATGGGGGTGAGCTTGCTCATTGCCTCGTTGGTTGCGTTCTCGCTCTGCGTGATAGCTTCGTTGACCGCAGCAACGATCATATCCTGAAGCATCTCTACATCGTCGGGATCGACGGCCGAGGGATCGATCTCAATGCTCTTGAGTGCGCGTGTGCCGATCATGGTCGCCTTGACTGCGCCGCCGCCGACAGTGGAGGTGAACTCCTTGCTCTCAAGCTCCTGCTGCATCTTCATGAACTCTTCCTGCATTTTCTGAGCCTGCTTCATCATATTGCCGCCGCCCATTCCGCCGCGGAATCCGCCTTTTGCCATATTAAAATTCCTCCTAAAATATTATACGAAACGTGTTTCTTTGAATTTCCGAAGCTCCTCGATGTCCCTTTTGGGCTTATCGTTATCCTCGCGAAGCTCCGAGATCGTTATTTTAAGGCTACGCCCCGTGACGGCGTTTGCCGCCTCGCGCAGGCGCATGAGAACCGCCTGATTATTCACTGCATTATAGAAAAATCCGGGCACTACCTCGAGCGCGAGCGTATCGTAGCTCACGGTGCAGCGAGTCTGCACAGGGTTTGTCAGTATCGGGATCACTCCGCGTGGGAGCGACTCCTCGGCATTTTCGACTATCGCCGCCCACAGCGACTCGTTATCCTGCGGCGCATCCGCCGCGCTCGCCGGGGCGTCGGGGTTCAGCTCGACGGGCGACTTTTTATCCAGAAGGTCATCCTCGGGCTGATATTCGGCAAAGTCAGCCGGGTCAAGCTCGTCTGCCGGATCGTCTTCGTATCGCGGCTGCGGCGCAGGCGGCTCATCGAGGTCAAACGGCGGCTCGTCAAGAGTCGAATGGAACTCTTCCTCATCGTCGTCATCCTCGGCTGCCGGCACGGCTGTTCTCACCGGTGCGTGCTTAAGATCCTCCTCGATGCGCGATATGCGCGCGCGAAGCTCGTCAACGCCCTCGGTCAGGCGCGGATCGCACAGCGATATGATGCACAGCTCTGCGGTGAGCTTTGCGCTTTTCGAGTCGCGGATCTTCAGCAAACTGTCCGACACGATATTTATGCGATTTATAAGCTCGGCTTTCGTGAGCTTTTTGCAGAAAACGCCCAGAATGTCGCGGCTGAAGCGCCCCGATATGAGGTCTGCGCCCGCTTTCGGTGCGACCGACAGCATGAGGCAATCGCGCAGGAGCGTATTCAGCTCATACAGCAGCGTCGCCGGGTCCTTTCCGTCGCGCCAGAGGCTGTCAAATAGCTTGAGCGCCTCGTCGGTGTTTTTCTTCACCGCGTAGTCAAGCAGCTGCGCCGTGCGGCGGTTGCCCGTAAGCCCCATCGCCGAGTACACGGCGTCGGTGTCGATATCGCTCTCGCCCGAGCACTGGTCAAGCAGCGACAGCGCATCGCGCATGCCGCCCTCGGCAAGTCCGGCGATAAGCTCGGCGGCGCTGCGCTCGAGTCTGAGATTTTCGCACTGCGCAACGTGCTCGAGGTGGTCGGCGATAAGCTGCGCATCAAGGCGCTTGAAGCTGTGCCGCTGGCAGCGCGAGAGTATCGTAGCCGGGACTTTATTAAGCTCCGTCGTTGCGAGGATGAACACAAGGTGCTCCGGCGGCTCTTCAAGAATTTTCAGCAGCGCGTTGAACGCCGCCGTTGACAGCATGTGCACCTCGTCGATGATATACACACGCTTTTTGACCGAAACCGGAGAAAACACGGCCTCCTCGCGCAGCTGGCGGACATTGTCCACGCCGTTATTGGACGCAGCATCGATCTCGACGACATCCATGATGCTGCCGTCCTCGATGCCGAGGCAGGCAGGGCACTTGCCGCAGGGATTGCCGTCCACGGGGTGCTCGCAGTTGAGCGCCTTGGCAAGTATCTTCGCGCAGGTCGTTTTGCCAGTGCCGCGCGTTCCGATGAACAGATACGCGTGCGAGGTGCGACCTGTAGATATCTGATTTTTAAGCGTTTCCGTTATGTGCTTTTGCCCGACGACCTCATCAAAGGTCTTAGGCCGCCACTTACGATATAAAGCCTGATACATAAATAATGATCCCGTAACAAATATAATGCGGCCTTTGACAAGACTGCACACCCAACCTCGAAAACTGACATATGCCCGTTACGCCGGCAGCCGGCTCAGAACCGGCACCCTCACGGCACACGAAAAGCACCGCTTAATGCTGCTCGGTTCCCCGCCTGACATGGTTCACGGGTTTCCGTTGCGCGAGACCGGCTCGTCAACGCTGCTTACCGGTGTCAGACGACACATGACAGATCCTATGTTGGGAATTCATTCCTGCTGTAGCGGATTGCAGGTTACAGGGCACCGCTGGCTCCCCAACTAGTGCAGCCTTGTCAAAAGCCGCGAAAGTATTATAACTCAGATTTGCAATATAATCAACAAATATTTTCTTTACTTTTTTGAAAAGTGTGTTATAATACTAAAGCCGAGCAAGGTATGGGCCCGTAGCGCAGCTGGGAGCGCGTTCGGTTCGCATCCGAGAGGTCGAGGGTTCGAATCCCTTCGGGTCCACCAAAGCCAAGACTCCGTTCTCGTTTGAGGACGGAGTTTTTGTTTATATTATTCTTCACATTCAATTATCCGTCCGCTGCGAGCGATCGCGGCGGACTTTTTCTTGCCTGTCGGGCGGCGATATGCTAACATAGGCCTGATAAATCGACACACAGGAGAAAAGCTATGGTACAACAAAATCTGCATTGCCACACGACGTTTGACGACGGGGCGAGCACACCCGAGGAGATGGTCTGCGCGGCAATGGAGCACGGGCTGAGCTCACTGGGCATAAGCGCGCACGCTCCGATGGACGGCGAGGACTGGTGCACGCCCAAGGAAAAAGAGGCCGCCTTCAAGGCCGAGATGCAGCGCCTGAAGGTGAAATACGCCGGAAAGATCGCACTGTACACCGGTCTTGAATACGACGCCGCGGCCGAGAAAAATTTCGACGGCTACGAATATATCATCGGCTCGGGACATGTGCTCGACGGCTTCTATGTTGACTCCACGCGCGAGCGGGCAATTGCGCTCATCGAGCACTTCGGCGGGGCCGAGAAGGCCGCTGATGTGTTTTTTGCAAACTACGCATCTATGGCTCAGATACCCGAGGTTGACATCGTCGGCCACTTCGACCTTTTGACGAAATACAACGAGCAGGGCGCTCTGTACGACACGCAAAGCGCATGGTACCGCGACGCTGCCTTTGCCGCGATGGAGACGCTCAATGCCGCCGGAAAAATATTCGAGATGAACACGGGCGCGATAAGCCGCGGCTACAGGACGACGCCCTACCCCTCACCGGAGCTTCTGCGCCACCTGCACGATATCGGCGGACGCATCGTGATAAGCTCGGACTCGCACTCGGCAAGCAGCATATGCTGCGCCTTCGAGCAGTGCGAGCAGATAGCTCGCAGCTGCGGCTTTGACGAGCTGTGGTACTTCAACGGAAGCGGCTTTGAACCGGAGAAGCTGTCGTAGTTTAATATTTTTTTGACATGGCTATGTTATTTTGCGGCATATGATGATATAATTGCAGCATAACTATCAGGAGGTCTGACACATGGACAGAAAGCAATTGAAAGCGCAGTCGAAAAACCTCATTCGCACTGCCCAACCCAAGCCCGTTGTCACCGCTATCATATATCTTCTCATCGTTGCGGTGCTCGGCTTCCTTTCGTATAAGCTTGTCGGCGGATCAACGTTTGAGCTTCAGTCGATTTACGAGCAGTTCGGCATCGACGGAGCATACGGCAGCATCGATCCCGATCAGTTTGCCTACGCGATCGAGCAGGCTATGCCCTCGCCGGGCGCGGCTCTGCTGAATCTTGCGGTCAGCATAGTGGCGCTTATGATCGGCGCCGGCTTCACGATCTATTGCCTGCGCACAGTGCGCGGCATGGAGGCAAGCTACTGGAACCTTTTCGACGCGTTCGGCATGTTCTTCCGCGTCATCTGGCTGTACATCCTCGAGGGCATATTCATTTTCCTCTGGTCGCTGCTGCTCCTCGTTCCCGGCATAATCGCAATGTATCGCTACCGCATGGCGCTGTATCTGCTGCTTGAGCACCCGGAGATGAGCGCTTTGCAGTGCATAAGCGAAAGCAAGCGCCTTATGGTCGGCCACAAGGGCGAGCTGTTCTGGATGGATATTACCTTCTTCGGCTGGGCGCTGCTTGTCGGCATTGCCGATTCGATCAGCGAATGGCTTGCCGGAGCAATGGGACCGTCGATCATCGCACAGATAATCGGCGTTGTCGGCTTCGGTGTTCTGGTGCAGTTCTTCGTGCTGCCGTACATGGATCTGACCTATGCCGGCTACTATGTTGAGCTTACAAAGCCCAAGGCCGACGCAGGCTTTGCCGACGGGTGGACGCCCGAGCTGTGAGGTCAGAAGCATGAAGGTAACATTTTTAGGCGCTGCCCATGAGGTCACAGGCAGCTGCACTCTTCTCGAAGTCGGCGACAAAAAAGGTGTTATCGACTGCGGTATGGAGCAGGGCAAGGACCTTTTTGAAAATCAGGAGCTGCCGGTCGCGGCGGGCGTTCTTGATTTTGTGCTGGTCACCCACGCGCACATCGACCACTCGGGGCTTCTGCCGCTGCTTTATAAAAACGGCTTCCGCGGCGCCGTGTACGCCACGGGCGCTACATGCTCGCTGCTGGACATAATGCTGCGCGACTGCGCGCACATACAGATGGCCGACGCCGAATGGAAATCGCGCAAGGCGATGCGCCGCGGTGAAGCCGCCGTCGAGCCGCTTTACGATCTTGATGATGTTGCAGGGCTTATGAAGCTGCTGCGCCCCTGCGAATACGGCAGCGAGATCCAGGTGAACGAATCGGTCACGATACGCTTCACCGACGTCGGGCATCTTTTGGGCTCGGCGGCCATCGAGATCTGGCTCAAGGAGGGCAGCTGCGAGAAAAAGATAGTTTTCTCCGGCGATATCGGAAACCTCGATCAGCCGATACTCTGCGACCCGAAGCATATCGACAAAACCGATTACCTCGTAATCGAATCCACCTACGGCGACCGCAACCACTCCGACGAGCGCCCCGATTATATTGCCGGGCTTTCCGCCTGCATCCAGCGCACGCTCGACCGCGGCGGCAACGTCGTTATCCCCTCGTTTGCCGTCGGCAGGACGCAGGAGATGCTGTATTTTATCCGCGAGATCAAAAATCGCGGCCTTGTAACGGGGCATCCCGATTTCCCCGTTTACGTTGACAGTCCCCTCGCCATCGAGGCAACGAGCGTGTTTTTGCAGTGCGACTCGAGCTATGTTGACGAAGAAATGCAGGCCGTTATCCGCTCGGGCGAAAATCCCCTCTGCTTCCCCGGACTTCACCTTGCCGTGAGCCAGGAGGAATCCAAGGCGATAAACGAGGACAAAACGCCCAAGGTCATAATCTCCGCATCCGGCATGTGCGACGCAGGCCGCATACGCCACCACCTCAAGCACAATCTGTGGCGGCCGGAAAGCCTTGTGCTGTTCGTGGGCTATCAGGCGGTCGGAACGCTCGGCCGTGCGCTGCACGACGGCGCAAAGGAGGTTAAGCTCTTCAACGAGGAGATCGAGGTCAGAGCCGAGATATCCTCGCTCCCCGGCGTCAGCGGACACGCCGACAAGCGCGGCCTGATCGCGTGGCTCGAGGGCTTTTCCGAAAAGCCGGAGCTTGTTTTCGTCAACCACGGCGACCCCGAAAGCGCCGACAGCTTCACTGCCTGCCTCAACAATGAGCTTGGCTACCGCGCCTTCGCGCCGTACAGCGGCACGGAATTTGACATTGCCGCAGGCCGCTTCACCGTCGTGACGCAGGGCAAGCCCGTTGTCAAGGCGTCGAAAGCACCCTCTGCCGAGCGCAGGGTCAATCCGCTGTTCACCGAGCTTCTGAACGCTGCCGATGCGCTTATGCAGGCCGTGCGCGGCTGCGAGGGGCGCTCAAACCGCGAGCTGCGCGGCTTCATAGATGCCGTGCGCAAGCTTACAGACAAGATAAAGCGCTGAATTTAAAACTAACAGCTGACGTAGAAATTACGTCAGCTGTTTTTTTGCGCAGTTTTATGCAATTGCCTATTTTCTTGTCACTCGAGGCAAATTTGTACGTTGAATTACATAAACACCGGGTCTATTATGTGGTCAATGAATAAAGACAGCTCTTTTAAGAGCGGAAAGGATCGCATCATGAAAACGAAGTCATCAAACAACACATTATATGTTATCACAGCCTTTGCATCCGTAGTTGTCATCCTGCTGGCCGCAGTCGGCTTTACAAATGTTGAAGCACAGAAGGTCGAGCGCGTTTCGGCCGACACGAATTTCATAAACCGCGCAGAGACCGCAGCCGAGCTTGCTGCCTCGATGGGTGTTGAAAACGACATGTATCCGGCAAGAGTGCAGAGCGTTGCCGACTATAGCGACAATGATCTTGGCCGCATGGCCGATGCACTCAAGCCCATCGCCGAATACAGCACCGACGCTGCAACGCTCGATCGTGACGTTAAGTATCTGCTCGGCGGCACCGACACCTATGCCACAACCTACGGCGGCATCTGCGCCGCAGCAGGCGAGGCTTACCGCATGGATCTTGACGCGGCAAACCACGACGCAGCCGTCTGGACGGCAGTCTGCGCAGTCCTCGCCCTTGCAGGCGTTGCCGGACTTGTTGTCTCGGTCACAAGGATCGAGTACGGCAAATAAGCTATCAATTCTCCTTCTTTATACTCCCCATTAAGCTGACGAGGCCAAGCGGCCTCGTCTTTTTTACTGCGGTGCAAGCGGTAAAGACAGCACACTGTTGGACTTGACTCTGTCATACGTTATGATATAACTAAAGAGCGATACCAAGTGCTTATATGCAGACAAAGCAAATTAAATAATTGGAGTTGAATTTTCATTGTCTTCTTTTGAACAAGTCGCAGATAATATATACACCTTTCCGATCGTTCTGCCGAACAATCCGCTCAAATGGCTAAACTGCTATGTTGTAAGATCCGACGGCAGGAATCTGCTTATCGACACCGGGTTTAAGCGCCCGGAGTGCCGCGAGGCGCTGCTTGACGGCATGCACCAGCTCGGCCTCACCCCGGACAACACCGACATTTTTATCACTCATCTTCACTCCGACCACACCGGCAACGCCGCTTATCTTGCCGGAGAGGGCTTCAGCGTTCTGATGGGCAGGACAGATCACCGCGTTGTCACGATGCCCGAAAAGGACAAGCACAAGGAAACTCACGCGCGCTTTTTGCGCGAGGGCATGCCGAAAGAGGATCTTGCCCTGTGGTCGGCACAGACCCCGGCGATAAAATTCGCACCCGGCGCATTTCCGGCGCGCGAGCTTGACGACGGCGACGTGCTGTGCTACGGCGGCTACGAGCTGCGCTGCCTTGCAACGCCGGGTCACACGCCGGGGCATCTTTGCCTTTTTGACGAAAAGCGCAAGCTCATTTTCCTCGGCGACCACGTTCTTTTTGACATAAGCCCGAACATCTGCGCGTGGAACGGCGTTCCCGATTCGCTCGGCGATTACCTGCGCAGTCTGGAGCTTATGAAAAGCCTCGATATCGAAACCGCGCTCCCGGCGCACAGAGCGCGCGGCGAGCTTACGCTGAGTGAGCGAGCGCAGCAGCTGATAGAGCACCACCGTCTGCGGCTCAATGAGGCCGAGCGGCTCGTTCACGAGCATCCGGGCATCACAGCATACGAGCTTGCCGGCCTGATGACCTGGCGCATAAAAGCGAAAAACTGGACCGACTTTCCGCCCTCGCAGAAGGGCTTCGCCTTCGGCGAAACGCTCGCGCATCTGGACACGCTGCTTGCAAACGGCTCGATAGAGCGCCTTTTCGGCGAAAACGGCATCGTTTCTTACCGATAATACGAACACCCCTCACTTCAAATGAAGTGAGGGGTGTTTTGCTTTTGTCAGCTTATCATTTCAACACCGTCGTTTAGCGGATAAAACTGAAGCGCGTCCTGTATCATTCGGAATGCGCCGCTGTCATCCCAAAAGCCCGACTTTCTGTATTCCTCGGCGGTCATCGCCGGATACTGAAGCCAGCTTTGCTGATGCACATAGTTTATCCAGCTGCTGATGATGTAGTCATCCGCAAGCTCAGAGGTCGCATAGGCGACGTATCCGCGGCAGTTTTCACCGTTTCTCGGCACGGAGAACGAGGCAAAAACATCGCTGCGCGTTCTGATCCCGAAAAAGACGCTGTCGTAATCGTAGGTTTCGGATCTCAGCGAATGGTAGGGTGCTGCAAAGGTCTTGCCGCCGCGGTCGTACAAAACGCGGCCGCTCACCTCGCCGTCGGATGCCCAGCCATCCGAAACCTCGGTGTAGGTCGGCCAGAGCTGAACGGTCTCCGTGCCGTAAAAGCCGGGCTCGGTAAGCCACAGGAAGTGGTGGAAAATGATCCACCGCTCGCGCTCATCCGATACCTGCACCGCGACGCCGGTCATGCGGAGCTTATTATCATAAACCGTATCCTGCACTACGCGGCGATTTGCTCCGCTGCCGGATACACTCGTTACCGTCCTGCCGCCGTCTGCCGGTATATCCTCAACATCCGTGACGACGCGCAGAGCGCCGTCGCAGGCTGCGATATCCTCCGTGGTGAGATCGTTCAGAACATACTCCGGGAAGCCAAGCTCGAGCAGCTTATCCTTTATCTCCGCAACGCCGCTGTTCTCAGACTCCTCCGCCTCGCGCCAGTCCATTGCATAGCTGCTGCCGAAGACATAGCCCAGCACGCAGCCGACCAAAACGACGGCGCTCAGCGCGATAACGATGCACTTATCCGTCACTTTCACCGGCTGCGGAGTTATCGAATATCCGGCCTCGTCAAGCTCGCCGGAGAGCTTACAAAGGTTGCGGATAATGCAAATATAAGCTACTACCATTGCCAGCAGGATTATAACGCCCTCGTACCCCACGGCAGCCAGCACACCCATGAGCGCATACCAGACAATGAGGGCTGCTGCGCATTTCGCGCTCGGCGGAAGGCCGACCTTGGCCTTGACCGCCCTCAGTCCCTGCCAGAGGCAGACAAACTCGGCAAGCATAAGAACAACGCTCGCCGCCGTTAAGGCCGACACGACGGAGGAGGTCAAAACCGAGCTATGGAAAATGGTCGTATTCAGAACAAGAGTCGGGAAGAAATAGGCCGCTCGGATGATCGTTACGGCAAAGCATGCATTAAACCACCTGTTCTCGCGCCGCAGAGCGCGAAAGCCGAGCAGCTGGAGCACGATGCCGACGGCAGGGAGAATGTAATTTAAGCACAGGAAGTTGAGCGTTATAGCGCACAGCGCCATACCGGCGAGCACGCGGTTCATCGCTTTTTTCCACGGCGTTATCTCCGCAACGACATCCTCCGGCGGAGTTTCCGAAACGCTGCCTTCGAGCATCGTCTCAAATTCCTTTTCGCTCATGGAGCTCCAGTCACGATCATTCACATGCCTCACCTCCCAAGCTTTTGCGAAGCTGCTTTTTCACGCGATACAGCTTTCCCTCGACGGCGCGCTCGGTCATGCCAAGCTCCGCCGCTATCTGGGCGGTTGACTGCCGATAATAATATTTCCTGTAAAACAGAAGTCTGTCTTTGTACGATAAGCGGTTCAAGGCGGTGCTTAATGCCTCCTGCCGCTCTTTTTTAAGCAGCGCCTCCTCGGGTGACGGCTCGGGCGAGGGCGTGCTCTCGGAAAGCTCCTCGGTACTGCTGCCGGAGGCCTTGCGCGCATGGTTGAGCGCGGTGTTCCTTGTTATCGCCGTAAGCCACGCGCGAAAGCTGCCCTTCTCGCCGTCAAACTGCCCGATCTTTTCCCACACGCGCATCGAAACCTCGGAAAGGCAGTCCTCCCTGTCCTGCGGATTTTGCAGGATAGGCGCTATGATGTATCGCATGAGCGGCCCATAATGGAGCAGCAGCGCGTCCATGCCCTGTTCGTTTTTCTCAAGCAGCAGCCACTCGACCGTGTTCTCCTGCACATCACCGCCTCCTTTCGCGCTGTCTGTCTATCCCATTATACACGACGCGGCCGAAAATCCCACGCATATTTTTTGAGCGCAAAAAACGGACGTTCTCTCGAACGTCCGTTTTCGGGTTTTATTCTTTATTCGCAGACAAGCTCGCCGTCGCGCACATCGACCTTGATGACGTGGCCTGCCGGCATATCGCCTGCAAGGATTGCGCGCGCAATGAGCGTTTCGACGGTGCTCTGGAGATATCTCTTCAAAGGACGCGCGCCGAACACGGGGTCAAAGCCGCGGTCGATGATAAGCTGCTTTGCGCTGTCGGTGATCTCAAGGCCGAGGCTCTTGTCCTCAAGGCGCTGCCTGAGCGCGGAGGTAAGGATATCAATGATACCGTTAAGCTCCGTCTTGGTAAGCGGCTTGAAGCAGATGATCTCGTCAAGGCGGTTGAGGAACTCCGGCCTGAACTGCTGATGCAGCTGAGCCATGACCTGCTGCCTTGCGCTCTCTTCGATCTCGCCCTTATCGTTTATGCCTTCAAGCAGATACTGGCTACCGAGGTTGGAGGTCATGATGATAATGGTGTTTTTGAAATCGACCGTACGTCCCTGCGAATCGGTGACGCGGCCGTCGTCGAGAATTTGCAGCAGGATGTTGAAAACATCCGGGTGCGCCTTTTCGATCTCGTCAAACAGCACGACAGAGTACGGTTTTCTGCGCACAGCCTCGGTAAGCTGGCCGCCCTCGTCGTAGCCGACGTATCCGGGAGGCGCGCCGATGAGCCTTGAGACGGAGAATTTCTCCATGTATTCGGTCATATCGATCCTGACCATATTGTGCTCATCGTCGAACAGGCACCTTGCAAGAGCCTTTGCAAGCTCCGTTTTGCCGACGCCCGTGGGGCCGAGGAACATAAACGAGCCTATCGGTCTGTTCGGGTCGCCTATGCCGGCACGCGAGCGCCAGATGGCCTCGGTGACCTTCTGCACGGCCTCATCCTGACCGATGACGGATTTATGCAGCACCTTATCAAGGTTCAGCAGCTTCTCGCGCTCGCCCTCGAGCAGCTTCGAAACGGGGATGCCCGTCCACTTAGCCACGATGCCTGCTATCTCCTCTTCGGTGACGGTATCGTGCACCATACTGCTGGCCTTGCGCTCCTCGCTGAGCTTTTCGGCCTCCTCGAGCTTCTTTTCAAGCGCAGGCAGGTCGGAGTATTTGAGCTTTGCAGCCGTTTCGTACTCGTACCTGAGCTGAGCATTCTCGATATCGGCGTTCATCTGCTCGATCTGGCTCTTGAGCTTCTTGACCTCGTCAACGCTGCCCTTTTCGGCCTCCCAACGGGACTTCTGCTCGTTGAACTCGTCCTTGAGGTTTGCAAGCTCCTCGGTGAGCTTTGCAAGACGATCCTGCGAAAGCTTATCGGTTTCCTTTTTAAGCGCCGTTTCCTCGATCTCAAGCTGCATGATCTTGCGGCGCATGTCGTCAAGCTCGGCAGGCATGGAGTCGATCTCGGTGCGGATGAGCGCGCAGGCCTCATCGACAAGATCGATGGCCTTATCGGGCAGGAACCGGTCGGAGATATAGCGGTTTGAAAGCGTTGCCGCCGCGACGATGGCGTTATCGTGGATGCGCACGCCGTGATAGACCTCATAGCGCTCTTTAAGTCCGCGGAGGATGGAGATGGTATCCTCAACGGTCGGCTCATCGACCTGAACGGGCTGGAACCTGCGTTCGAGCGCCGCATCCTTTTCGATGTACTTGCGGTACTCGTCAAGGGTAGTTGCGCCGATGCAGTGCAGCTCGCCGCGCGCGAGCATAGGCTTTAAGAGGTTGCCTGCATCCATGCTGCCCTCTGTCTTGCCTGCGCCGACAATGGTATGCAGCTCATCAATGAACAGGATGATCTGACCGTCAGACTGCTTGATCTCCTCAAGCACGGCCTTCAGACGCTCCTCAAACTCGCCGCGATACTTTGCGCCGGCTATCAGCGCGCCCATGTCGAGCGAGAATATTGTTTTGTTTTTAAGTCCCTCGGGCACGTCGCCGCGGACGATACGCTGGGCAAGTCCCTCTGCGATAGCGGTCTTGCCGACGCCCGGCTCGCCGATGAGCACGGGGTTATTCTTCGTCTTACGCGAAAGGATGCGGATGACATTTCTTATCTCGGTATCGCGGCCGATAACGGGGTCGAGCTTATTGCTGCGCGCACGCTCGACAAGGTCGGTGCCGTATTTTTTAAGCGCGTCATAGGTGTTTTCGGGGTTATCGCCCGTGACGGGGCCTTTTTTGACCTTCGACAGCTCCTCGGTGAATTTTGCCTTGGTTATGCCGTGGCCGTCAAAAATGCGCTTTATCGCCGGCGTGGGCGAGGCAAAAATGCCGATCATGACGTGCTCGACGGACAGATACTCATCGCCCAGGCTCTTTGCCGATTTCTCGGCGGCGTTCATAACGCGCTCGGCCTCGCGCGAGAGGTAGATATCATAGTCGCCGGAGACCTTGGGCATGCCCTCGATCGCCGTGTCAAGCTCGGAGAGCACCGCGTTGCAGTCAACGCCCATCTTGCCCAGCAGCGACGGGATAAGGCCGCCGTCCTGATCAACGAGCGCATACAGCAGATGCTCGGGGGTGATATACTGATTGTTGTTTTCCATCGCCATTGATTTGGCGGTCTGGATCATTTCAAGTGTCTTTTGGGTGAAGTTCTGTGCATTCATAAAAACACCTTCTTTTTCTTCAAATTAGATCAAAATATCTGCTCTCCTTAACTGGGAGAAGTAACAGGCTTCAATGTCACGGGCGTTAAGCCGTCCGCTGAGATAGCCCTTCATCATGGTGTCGAAAAGCTTGATGTATTCCGCGATCACCTTTGCAAGCTCATCGGAGCTACAGTCGTGATTAGGAACGGAAATGGAACGAATGAACTTTCCGTCATACAGAGCATATTTAGGCGGCTCCTGCTCCATCACGGGGCGCAGGTGCGCATCCTCAATGCTCTTCCAGATGCGGAAAAATTCCGTCATCGAGCGGATAAGCGATGCCGACTGCGTGCGGAAAATGACCGTCAGCTCGCCGAGGCTGTCGCTGTCGCCGCGGTAAAGCTCGACCTCGTATTTCACCGTCGGGCGGTATTTATACTCCAGCGAGGATTTGAGCGACATCGTCATCGTATTCGGCGAAACAAACGGAACAAGCTCGCGCGACGGCGTCATAAGCTGCTCGATAGCAGAGAATATATCGTTTATGCGCCGCTCGGGCGTCATGAGATTTACATGCTCTGCAAGGATCTGATTTATAAGATTTGAGCGATTCGTTCCGAGTCTGTGAGCAAGTCTGTCAACCTCGGCGACCACTTCATCTGAAAGCATTAAGCTATAAAGTGTCTTTTTCATGGCTCCTTCTCTCTTTCATCATGGCTTACGGGCCGTATCCTGAGACCCGACCCTGATATTTTTTCTTTATGAGCTTAATATACTCCTCTCTTTTTAATTTGTCAAGAGTTTTATATAAATATTTTTGCAAATTATATAAAATATATTTTTAATGGCGGAGTATTTTAACTCCGCCATTGTGTATAACATACTTATTTATATATTTCCGCTTCAACGAACAGCCGGCCTTTGCGGCTGACTCCGCCGGAGGCGGAGACCGCCGCCTTTCCGTAGCCGCGCAGCGATATAATGTCACCGGGCGATATGAGCGCGTCGTTTTTGATGCAAACAGAGTAGTTGAGGCTCGCCGCCCCCTCTGCGATGTGAGACGAAGCCGCCGTACGCGAAAGTCCGAATATTCCGGCCAGCACCGCGTCAAAGCGCATGCTTTTTACAGAAAACAAAATGTGCTTTACCTTGCGCTCGGGCGCTTTAAGCTCACCGAGCGGTACGGGACATACCTTTACGCCGCATCTGCCGGCCTTGTCAAGCCCGTCGGCAACATGGCGCTCAACGCTCTGCATGAGGAATATCACCGCATCCTCGCCGCTGACCCAAATATCGCCGAGCCACTCGCGCTTTATGCCAAGCCCCATCACAGCGCCCATATAGTCGCGGTGCGAAGGCTGCCCGAAATGAGCCTTTGCGCGCAGCGCGCTTATGTATTCGGATGCATCAAAGCCGTCCTCCTCCATATAAAAAGGCAGGAAGAACGCAGCGCGCCGCTCGCAGCCCTCGTTTCCGCCGCACAGCAGCATTTTGCAGTCGGGCGCAGACTTCGCCCATGCCTCGAGCGCAAACTGCTCTGCCGGGGTCAGGAACGCCGTGTGCGTAACGCTCGCCGTTTTTTCGCATCGGCGGCACAGATCCTCCGCGCGCCGGATAAACTCATCGTTTTCCATCAATGTACTCCATGATCCTTTTCATCACTCCGTCAAGCTCGTCGGAAAATTCCTTCACCGACATGCGCAGAACGCCCGAGCGCATGGCAGACAGACGGATGAGCGAGTCGTTCGTGACGACTTTTACAGAATAGTTTTTGCCGATATCGTTTGCAAGACGTTCAATGTACATATCGGCAGTCTCGTTTTCCTTGGTGTAAACCGTGCGTATGCCGCGCGTTTCGCGCTCGCCGGTGTTTCCGGCAACGCGGTAGCCATCGAAAACGAGCACAAGCTCGCAGTCGCGCATTGCGCGGTAGCTGCGCAGCACATCCGAAAGCCGCTCGCGCGCAAGCGAGAGCGAGGCGGCGGCCAGCTCCTTGTATTCCGGCGTTCCGAAAATAAAGTTATAGCCGTCCACGATGACGTACTCGCGCTTTGACGGCGCAACGGAATACTCCGGCGCTTCGATCGCAGTCTGTGCTTTGGTGTACATTCTGCGGCGCACGGGGCCGAACTCGCGCTCCATGATAGCTTCAAGCTCTTTGTCGTCAATGGAAAAATAACGCGGCCTGCTGAACTCCTCGGGCGCTTTTTCGCCGCCGAGGTCGGGATTTAGGTGCATATACTTTTCCGTTTCGTTCCATTTGACGACCGTTCCCGCTCCGTGCGAGCAGAAAACGGAGTCGGGCGTGTTGTCAACATCCGCCTCGGGATCATAGCCGATGCTCTCGACTACCTGCTTTTCGTTGTGGCAGGGGGAATATCCTGCCGCCCGGCAAACGATCCTGCCCTTGCCGGAGGTGTAGGATGCAAGAGTCTCGGCATAGCCGTTCATCTCGGAAACGGGCGCAATGCCGGTTATGACGCTGCTGCCCTCGGTGTCGAATTTTCCGCTCATTGCGCGCACGTCGCTTATGGCGCGGCCTATCTGCTCCGGCGGAACCTCGATGCGAAAATCATACCACGGCTCGAGCAGCACGCTTTTTGCCTTCATAAGCCCCTGCCGCACGGCGCGATACACGGCCTCGCGGAAGTCTCCGCCCTCGGTGTGCTTTACATGCGCCCTGCCGGCTATGAGGCTTATCTTCACATCCGTAAGCGGCGAGCCTGTCAGAACACCGAGATGCGTTTTTTCCGCAAGGTTTGTCATTATAAGGCTCTGCCAATTGCGGTCAAGCTCGTCCAGGGGACAGCGGCTTTCAAAGCTCAGCCCCGAGCCGCGCTCGGCAGGCTCGATGAGCAGGTGCACCTCGGCATAGTGTCGCAGCGGCTCGAAATGCCCGACGCCGTGCACCGGCTCTGCTATGGTTTCCTTATAGGCAATGCCGCCCGATGCTATGCTCACGTCAAGGTCAAACCGCTCGCGGATAAGCTCGGTGAGCACCTCGGTCTGCACCTTACCCATTATTTTCACGCTTATCTCACGCAGACGCTCGTTCCACTCGATCTTCAGCTGAGGATCCTCGTCCTCGAGCTGCTTGAGCTGCCTGTAGGCAACAAGCGCGTCTGTACCCTCGGGCAGACCGATGCTGTAGGACATGACCGCTTCGGTCTCCGGCTGCATGCCGTCGCCCTCAAAGCCGAGACCCTGACCGGCATATGTATCGTCAAGCCCCTGCACGGCGACGATGCTGCCGGCGCGCGCCTCCTGCACGGTTTCGTAATTTGCGCCGGAATATACGCGCAGCTCCGTGACCGTTTGGCCGTTTACGCTGTCGCGATTATGCAGCGCGCCGCCGGTTATTTTCATGCAGCTGAGGCGTCTGTCGCGCGCATCGCGCATTATCTTATACACTCTTGCGCCGAACTGCTCGGGATACTCCGGGCTGACGGCGTATTTTTCTATAAACTCAACAAGCTCCTGCACGCCCTCAAGCTTAAGCCCAGAGCCGTACAGCACCGGGAAGAGCTTTCTTTCAAGTATGAGCCGCGAAATATCGCCGTCAGCGATATCCTGCCCGGACGCAAACTTTTCAAAAAGCTCCTCATCGCACATGGCAATGCCCTCGCGCGTTTCCTGCGAGTTATCCGAAAGGTCAAAGCAGCCCTCCGAGAGCCGCTCGCGCAGATCGGAGAGAATCCTCTGCCTGTCGCTCCCCGTAAGATCCATTTTCGTTGCGAAAATCATCGTCGGCACATTATGCCGCTCAAGCAGCCGCCAGAGCGTTTCGGTGTGCGCCTGAACGCCGTCGGTGCCGGATATGACGAGCAGCGCATAGTCGATAACGTCGAGCGTGCGCTCTGTTTCCGCCGTGAGGTCGGCGTGTCCGGGCGTGTCAAGAAGGCACAGCTCCATATTGTCGGTACGGAGCTGCGCCTGTTTTGAAAACACTGTTATTCCGCGCTCACGCTCAATCTTATGCGTGTCGAGTGCGGTGTTGCGATGATCGACCCTGCCGAGCTTTCTTATGCTGCCGCAGGTATACAGCAGCGCCTCGGACAGAGTTGTTTTTCCGGCATCGACATGCGCCAGGACGCCGAGAACAAGCTTTTTCATAGTGTTATAAGTTCGTATTCGCGGCCGCCTATGCCGAGGGCCGCAGCCGCCTCGATGGTGTGTACTCCGTTGCGCGACTCGATGCGCTCGATCAGATCGCCCTTGCCGGGATCGTCACTTGCGTAAACGAGGTCGAGACAGGCCTGATCGAGTGCGACGGGGTCGAGCGAGGACAGAATGCCGATATCGCCGAGCTTGGGATCCTCGGCCACGGCGCAGCAGTCGCAGTCAACGGACATGTTCTTCATTATATTCACAAACGCCATTTTGCCGCCGAAATGATCGACTATGCTCTTCGCGGCATCCGCCATACACTCAAGGAAGCTGTCATGATCTGCATGCCAGTAGTTCTCGGTGTTCTTAACGCCGTGGATATATCTTTTGCCGTAGCTTGACGCAATGCCGATCGAGATATTTTTCAGTGCTCCGCCGTAGCCGCCCATCGGATGGCCTTTAAAATGAGAAAGAACGAGCATGGAATCGTACTCGGGAAACGTCTTGCCGACATGGTTTTTATCAAGGTGCTTGCCTCCGACAACGGGAATGGTCATTTCGCCCTCGGCATCCATGATGTCAACATCAGCGATCTCTACCCAGCCGTGCAGCTGCATGGTTTTTCTGTGCGCATCGGTGGTATCTCTCTGTCCGTCATATGCGGTGTTGCATTCGACTATCGTTCCGCCGACGCGGTCAACGGCCGGCTTCATGAAATCCGGACGCAGGAAGTTCTGGTTGCCCGGCTCGCCGCTGTGCAGCTTCACGGCAACGTTTCCCTTAAGCTCAACGCCCAGCGCTTCATATGCGTGCACTACGTTTTCGGGGCTTACTTCCTTTATGAAATACACTTTTGACTTTTCCATACTGTTTCTCCTTTTCTCAGTTTAACACCCGGATTATATAATATTATTCCCTTTTCTTCAATATTGGCTATTCCAATTTTAATAGAAATATAATAAAATACCATTGGTGATATTATGACAGCTGTTTTGATCGTTCTTATAGTTATCTGCGCCGTGCTGGCGCTTTTTTATGCCGTGGGCATGAAATTTGTCCGCGTGCTCATTCTCCGGCAGGATAATTTCCCGACTCCGGAGACCGGTGCAAGCTCATCTTCCCTGCTTGAGCCGACCGGAAAGGCGCTCTGGGCACACAACATCCCCTACTTTGGGCCATTCCGCGAGCTGCCTTTTGACGAGATAAGCATCGTTTCGGACGACGGGCTTACCCTGCGCGCGGACATGCTGCGCGGCAGCGGCACGGGAAAAACGGTGATCTTTTTCCACGGCTACAAGTCCGAGCCTGCCTGCGATTTTGCGGCAATGTACGACTTTTATAAAACTCTCGGCTGCGACCTTATATATGTCCACATGCGTGCGCACGGGAAAAGCGACGGAACCTACATCGGCTTCGGCGCGCTGGACAGATACGACGTCGTGCAGTGGACAAACAAGGCCGCCGAGCTTTTCCCGGATAACGATATCTATCTGCACGGCATGTCCATGGGCGCGGCGAGCGTTTTGCAGAGCATGGATCTTGAGCTTAACAAAAACGTGCGCGGCATTATCGCCGACTGCGGCTATTCCGATCTTGACACGGTGTTCCGCAATCTTGTCGGCAAGCTCTATCACCTGCCGACGATGTTCGTTGACGTTTTTGAATACGTTAATCTCCTCAAGGCCGGCTACGGCTTCAGGGAGGCAAGCTCGGTGCGCAGCGTGAGCGTTGCGAGGGTGCCTCTTGTGTACATCTGCGGCGACTGCGACCGCTATGTTCCCAAAGACATGGCGCTTGAGATATTCAACGCCTGCAAAAGCGAAAAGAAGCTGCTGCTCGTGCCCGGTGCAGGGCATGCGGCAAGCTACATGTGCGCAAAGGATGAGTATGAAGCTCTTGTAAGAGAATTTATAGGGAGGAAGAATTAATGGGGAACACAAAAAGCGCCGAGAAAAAAGGCATCGGCGCGCTCAACTGGACTCTGCTGCTGGTGATCGGCTTTTCCGCGCAGATAGCATGGGTCATCGAAAACAACTGGTTTGCAAACTTTTTGTATTCCGACTTCGGTGCGCAGCTCGGCGTTGTTACGGCAATGACCATATGCTCGGCAACGGCAACGACATTTTCAGCACTGTTTTTCGGAACGCTGTCCGACCGCATTGGTTCGCGCAAGAAGCTCATAGCCTGGGGCTCGATACTCTGGGGAATTTTCACCATTGCCTTCGGGCTTACGCACTATCTGCGCGACAGCATTTATAACGACGTGATGCTCGTCGGCGTTACGATCGTCGCAGCCGACACCATAATGAGCTTTTTCGGCTCGATGGCAAACGACGCAGGCTATAACGCTTGGTATGCCGACATGATGGACGACTCCAACTCCGGTCAGATCGGTGCCGTCGCGGCAACGCTGCCCGTTATCGGAACGCTCGTCGGCACCCTCGTCGGAGGCATGTTCGTAAACGGACTTGCCACCGAGGCAAATCCGCAGGCAGGATACATCATCTTTTTCTCCGTTGCAGGCGGAGTCACCATTCTCGTCGGCATAGCGTCGTTTTTCCTGCTCAAGGATGCGCCTACGCTCAAGCCCGTCAAGGACGGAGGCTTCTGGCACCAGTTCGGCTCGACGTTCAACTTCAGGCGCTTTGCCGCAAACCGCGAGCTGGCTCTTGTGTTTCTCACGCTGTGCATATTCTTCATAGGCTACAACTGCTATTTCATCCACATCATGAACTGGATGAACTACACCCTCGGCTTTACCGATCCCAGCCTCATTCTCGGCATTCCGCTGCTGATAGCCGTTGCGATGTCCATACCGTTTATAAAGATCATAAACGACAAAAAGGTTCCGGCCGTCGCCGCATTCGCGACGATACTCAGCATCCTCGGCTGCCTGTTTGTCTACTTCGTCGTCGGAAATATGCAGAGCTCATTCGACACGGAAAACGCCCTGAACTTTGCCGCCAACTGGCCGTGCTTTGTCGGCATAATCCTTGTTGGCATAGGCTACGTTGTTTTCATGCAGGCAATGACGGTGTGGATGAAGCGCCTGTACCCCGAGGAGCACCGCGGTCAGTTTGAAGGCATAAGGATAATGTTCTTCGTGTTCTTCCCGATGATAGCCGGTCCGCTGCTGGCAGACCCGATCTGCCGCGCCTTCGGCGAAAAGGTATATCAGGTCGTCGATAACGGAAACCTAATCTTCGTCACCGCTCAGCGCGCAGGCGAGATGGGCTATGACATAAGCAGCATAGCCGAGGGCTATCTGCCGGTAAACGAGCTGTTTATTGCCGCCGCCGTCGTCACGGCGCTCGCGCTCATCCCCATGAGCAGGGCGGCGAAAATGTATAAGGAAAGGAATAAATGATGGCTGAAAAACGTTTTGAAAAGGTCTATTCTCAGGGCGCCCTCGAGGGCACGGAGATATGGGTCGATACCGAGACCGGCGTAAACTATCTCTACCACTTCTCAGGCTACACCGGCGGACTTACTCCCCTGCTCGACCGCGACGGCAAACCCGTCATCACCACAGTTATAAAGTAAAAAACGAGGCTCTGTGAGCCTCGTTTTTATTTCAGTTTTTTATCCAGCAGGACTAAATTCACGTTCGGGATGCCGTTAAAAACGCAGGGGACTATGTCCGCCTCGCGGTAGCCGAGCTTTGCGTAAAGTCTGCGCGCCGCCGAGTTTATGGCGTTGGTGTCAATGCGCAGCACCGTGCAGTGCCGTGAGAGCGCATATTTTTCATAAAACTCAACGAATCTGCTCCCTACGCCGCGCCCCGAGCAGCTCGGTTCGACCACAAGCGTGTGCAGAACGCACACCTCGTCATCGTCGGCCTCGAAGCTCCAGTTTGCTCCCTTATACACATCGACCTGCGTCTTGTTTATGATCGCCGCGGCAAGGATCTGCCCATCCTCCTCAAAAACGAACATGTCGCGGCGGCGTATGGCCTCCTCGGCCGTTGCGCGCACTGGGTACACGCCGCTTATCCAGCCTATTTTCACTTTGCCGCTTTCTTCGGCGGCATGGATGTTGTCATAAATTCTCTCTATCGCGTCAAGGTCAACGGGTCTTGCTTCTCGTATCACTGTTTTTCCGTATCTCCTAAAATTTTATATATCATTTGCGCAACGCCGTGCTCATCATTCGACGCGCAAACGACATCGGCTGCGGCAATGCAGGCAGCGGTCGCGTTTTCCATTGCAACGCCGAGCCCCGCAAACGAGAGCATGTCCGCATCGTTATCACCGTTACCGAACGCCGCAACGCATTGCGCCGGAACGGAAAGCAGCTCGCACAGCCGCCTGAGCGATGCGCCCTTTCCCGCCTCCGCGTCGGCGATCTCGATAAGCCGGGGCGACGAGCTTGTTATGTAAGCGTTTTTGAGACTAAGCGCCCTTTCCCAAAGCTCGGCTCTGTGCCCACTTGATGCGCACAAAACGTCAACACTGTCAAGCCTTCGGGCATTCTCGCGCATGAAGCCGGGCATATCATCGACCGGCAGGCGCGTTGTTTTGACATACTCAACATACGCCGGCGAGCAGCCGAAGCGCAGAGGATCGCGCATATACCGCGCATCGCAGTACGCCTGACCGTCGATAAAGCATTCAAGCAGCTCATTGCCGAAAAGCTTGAGAACGTCCTGCACGGTGTCCGGGTGCAGGGTAAGGCTCACTATGCGCTCGCCGCCCGGATTTTTCGCAACGGCGGCGCCGTTTGAGGTTATGGCATAGCGTATGCCGCATATATCTGCAACGGCTCGCGGCAGCGAGTTAAACGCCCTGCCCGAGGCTATGACGACCTCGACCCCGGCGTTTATCGCCGTTTCTATCGCCTCGCGCGTTTTGTCCGCAAGGTTTCCGTCGCTGCAAAGCGTAGTATCGTCAAGGTCGAGCGCGATAAGCCGTATATCCTTAAGCTCCGCCATATCAGTAAACTATTCTCACACGGCGCGGCAGCATCTCGAGCGCGTGGCGGCTTCCGCCGACGCACTTTTCACCGTCGAGCGCCCACGCGAGCTTTTTCATGCACTCGACCTCGACCCTGTCGGTGCGGCAGAACGAGATAAGCTCATTATTGAGGTTCTGCTCGCGCAGCGCCGCTATCGTGGACTGAAGCTCGGCAGGTGAATTCGGGCGGCGGATCAGCAGCACCTCGAACAGCCCGTCATCGGCAACGACCTTCTGCCCGAAGAAATCCAGCGCACCGGCAAGCGCGCTTGATGACGCAACGACGCCGAATATAAACTCGCCCTCCTGCAGCTGGTCGTTTATCGTGATGCGCAGATGCTCGCTTTGCAGCTTGGCAAGATCCTTTATGCCGTCGAGCACATAGGCATAAAAGCCCATCTTGTTTTTAAGGCGCTGCGGCGTTGTGTACGGCAGCCATGTGAATGCGCCGAAGTCGGCGGCGTTTATGAAAAACTTATCGCCCAGTCTGCCGACGTCAACGCGGTGCTCCTTGCCGGAAACGATCTTTTTTGCGGTCTTCACCGTGTCGCAGCTTATGCCGTGGAACTCGGCAAAATCATTGGTGCTTCCCGACGGCATGTAGCCGATGGGGATATCCAATCCGGCGGCTATCATGCCTGATATCGTCTCGTTTATCGTGCCGTCGCCGCCGGAGCAGCAGATCATGTCGTATTCTCTGCCATAGGCCTTGACGTACTCGGTCGCGTCGCCGCGGCCGCGCGTCGGATAGAAGCTGACGCGGTAGCCTGCGTCCATGAATATGCCCGTAACCTCGGTCAGATGGCGCATCATCTCGCCCTTTCCGGCAACGGGGTTTATTATGAGCATCATGTTTTTCTCGGCGCCCGGCATGCTGCGCGCAGGCTCTGTCGCAGGCTCGGCCTTCGTGTCCGAGCGCTCGGCGTCAAAGCGGCGATACTCCTCGCAGACGGTGTCGTAAATGGTTTTTGCCGCCTCGAAGGGGAAGTCGTTTTCCCTTCTGCGCACCATTTCCATGGGATCGACCGCGCCGCTTAAACAGGTATCGACAAGATTTACAACGCCCGAGGCCGTGTCGGCCACGAGAGCGTAAGCGTTCTCGGTCATAAACTCTATATTGCGGCTTTCGCAGCCGGGAACGGCGTCAATGAACAGTATCGGCAGGCGCTTCATGACGGCCTCCGTGGTGCTCAGTCCGCCGGCCTTTGTTATGATGAGGTCGGCCGCGTCCATATACAGACTCATTTTGTCCGTAAAGCCGCAGACCTTTATGCGTATATCGTCTCCGGCAAGGAATTGCAGATCCTTTTCGAGCTGGCGGTTGCTGCCGCAGATGATAACAAGGCTGTCGCTTGCATCCATTATCTCGCCTATGCGCATGGCGATGCTGCGTATCGGGCCGCAGCCCATGCTGCCGCAGCAAAGCAGCAGAACTCTGCCCTCCTCGCCCAGTCCTAAGGCGCGGCGTGCGGCCTTTTTATCGCTTTTTTGGCAGAACTCCTCGCGCACGGGGATGCCGGAGGCGACGATCCTGCTTGCCGGGATGCCTTGGCTGACGAATTCTTCGCGCAGCTTTTCGTGCGGAATGAAATACCTGTCGGCAACTATCTCCGAAACGCCGGGGCTGCATGTGTAGTCGGTAGCGACGAAAAAGCTCGGTGTGTTTATCTCGCGGCTGACGCGCAGCTCGGTCATCATCATTGCCGCAAAAACGTGCACGCTTATCACAACGTCATAGTTTCCGGAAAACAGCACCTTGCACAGCTCATCGGCGCCCTTTGCGTTCTGCTCGTACAGGCGGTTCTGCGGCAGCATCTCGCTGATGCGGTAGCCCGCGCCGTAGAGCTTGGGCGTGTATTTATACGCAAGCTCATGGCCGCGGCTGATAAACTCCGCGCGAGCCTTCGGCAGAAAATCAAGTGCATTCACTATGTCGCATTCGCAGCCCATTTTTTCAAAATAAGTGCATATCGCGGAAGCTGCGCTGTTATGTCCGCCGCCGGTGTTGCAGCTTAATATGAGTACCTTCACTGTGCAGTTGCCCTCCTTTTTCTGCGCTGCTCGAGCAGCACCAGTCTCGGCCTGTTGTATCTTTGAATTATCATAAACGGAACATTGCCCAAAATGTTATAAACCAGCCAGAACACGGCCGCCCAGCCGCCGCGCCAGAAAACGAATATGCCCAGCGACAGAATTATCAGCCAAAAGTGGACGCACTCGGCGACGCAGGTCTCGGCGATCAGAACGCCCATGCCCTGCTCGCGGCTCTGCTTTGTCATTTTCTTTTTGACCATATCGGGCATGATACGGCTCATGTCGGGCAAAAAGTCCTTCCAGCGCTTTATGCCGAGCTTTTCATAGACCTTACCGCCCTTTTCCCACTCCGCCGCGCGGTACGGGAACTTTTCCGCCGAAAACCACGCGCGCGGCAGCGCCTGGCCGACAAAATGCGACAGTATGCCCAATGCCGCTATATACAGCAGCGCATAGAGAAAATTCATTTCGTTCCTCCGAGAAGTTTAATATATCTTGCCGTGTAAACAATAAGGCTCAGCACGATCAGTCCGGCACAGACGACCGTGCAGCCGATCGAGACTGCCTGCGGCAGATACGGCAGGATAACGTGCAGCATCATGACGGCATAGATAACGCCCGTGCACAGCTTGCCCACCCAGATCGCGCTGTTGACCGTGTCGGTCTTTTTAAGGACATACCAGCCCATGACGAGCATGATAATTTCCTTGACGACGTGCAGCCCCAGCAGCCACCACATCGCAGGATAGCGCATCGCAACGCACAGCATCATCGCGCACTGCGTGAGCTTATCGGCAACCGGGTCGAGCACCTTGCCGAGGTCGGTCACCATGTTATACTTGCGCGCTATGCGCCCGTCGAGGATATCGCTCAGGCCGCTGACGGCAAGCGTTATAAGCGCCGCGGTGAACTCCTCATGCACATACAGCACGATAAAAACAGGTATGAGCAGCAGCCGGAAATAGCTAAGCAGATTCGGTATTGAAAACGCTTCCTCGCGTATCTGCTTTCCTATGTCTCTCTTCTTCTCTTCGTTTGACATTTACTCACCATCTCAAAATTTATAGTACCTTAATATTTTATAGGAATTTTAAAATTCCGTCAAGTTATTGGCAATACACACCTGAGTGCAAGTGTCCAATAACTTGCCGAACTTCTCAGAAAATTTACAATTTATTAATTACTATGCCACGCGAAATCCGTATAATACCGAGGGTTCGTTTGGGCCCGGACTACATAAGGGGGCATTTTTATGAATAATTCATACGATGTTGCAATAATCGGATGCGGAACTGCCGGCATTTTCGCAGGCTACGAGCTTATCGCCCGTCATCCGGAGCTTAAGATCTGCGTACTCGATCAGGGCGGAGATATCTATTCAAGACACTGCCCCATCGTCGCAGGCAAGGTCAAGGAGTGCATCCATTGCAGCGTGTGCGACACAATGTGCGGCTTCGGCGGCGCAGGCGCGTTTTCCGACGGCAAGTACAATTTCACGACACAGTTCGGCGGCTGGCTGACCGATTTCATGGACGATGACGAGGTCATGGAGCTTATAAACTACGTCGATACCGTCAACATGAAATACGGCGCGACCGACAAGACTTTCTCCACCGACACGCCCGAGGCGAGAGCGCTCGAGCGCGAGGCTCTTAAATACGACCTGCACCTGCTTCAGGCAAAGGTCAAGCATCTCGGAACAGAAAACAATCTGCGCATCCTCCAGAACATGTACGAGGATCTGTGCAAGGTAATAGAATATCGCTTCCGCACCGAGGTGTGCAGCATAGACCGCGACGGCGACGGCTACTCGCTCGGCCTTAAAAAGGGTGACGACATAAAGTGCCGCTACCTCATCGTTGCGCCCGGCAGAAGCGGCGCCGAGTGGTTCTCAGAGCAGTGCCGCAAGCTCGGCGTGAAGCTTATAAACAACCAGGTCGATGTCGGCGTGCGCGTCGAGCTTCCGGCAACCGTGTTTGAGCACATCACCGACGTTGTGTACGAGTCCAAGCTCATCTATCGCACCAAGCAGTACGGCGACAAGGTCCGCACCTTCTGCATGAATCCTTACGGCCATGTCGTTGCCGAAAACGTTGAGGGCATCAACACCGTCAACGGCCATTCCTATTCCGATCCCGCTCTGCGCAGCGAAAACACAAACTTCGCGCTTCTGGTATCAAACCGCTTCACCGAGCCTTTCGACCAGCCCTACCGCTACGGCAAGCACATCGCCTCGCTCAGCAACATGCTCTCCGGCGGCGTTCTCGTTCAGCGCTTCGGCGATCTTGTTAAGGGCGTGCGCACGAACGAGCACCGTCTGGCGCAGTCCTACACCCGTCCGACGCTCACCGCGGCCGTTCCCGGCGACCTGAGCCTTGCTCTTCCGAAGAGACAGCTCGACGATATCATCGAGATGATCTACGCTCTGGATAAGATCGCACCGGGCACCGCAAATTACGACACCCTGCTCTACGGCGCGGAGGTCAAGTTCTACTCCTCTCGTCTTGAGCTCAGCGGCGAGCTTGAAACCAAGTTTTCAAACTTCTTCGCCATCGGCGACGGCGCAGGCATCACTCGCGGCCTCGCTCAGGCGGCGGCCTCCGGCGTGAAAGTCGCACAGGTCATTTCCGAGCGTCTCGGCTAATATAACAGCACAAAATGCCAAACCGGCGGACACGAAGTCCGCCGGTTTTTCATACTATCTTTTCGCTTGAAAACTCGCTTTCGAGCACCTCAAGTCCCGCCCGATTGCGCATATTCACCGTCCATATGCTTATTCCGGCAAGGCCGAATTCGCGCACCAGAGCAAGCCGCGCGCGGACGCTGCGCGCATCCTCAAACCACACCTCATGCCGTCTGCCTGAAGGATCGGTATAGTTGAAAAACGGCGCCTGAGCAGTCTCGTCAAATTTTATCTGTGCAAAGACGCTCGCCGCAAGCGAGGCCGCGGCCGCATTGGATATCACCTGCGCTGCCTGCCCCTGCTTCCACGGCAGCAGCCAGTTGTAGCCGTAGTTTGAAAAGCCGAGCAGTATCTTCGACGGCGGAATTTTCGTCACAGCATAGGACAGCACCTTGCGCATCTCGTTCACCGGCGACACTGCGCGCGGCGCGGAGTAGGTGTAGCCCCATTCATAGGTCATGATGACCACCCTGTCGCAGTACTGCCCGTGGGCGGCATAGTCGTGCGCGGTGTACAAAACGCCGTACTGATCGTCCGAGGTCTTGGGCGCGATGGCGCTTGAGAGCATATATCCGTTTGCGTGCAGCGTTTCGGATATGCGCTTTAAAAACGCGTTGTAGCCCTCGCGGTCGTAGGGCTGAACGTACTCGATGTTGAGATTTACGCCGTAGTATCCGCACCTTTGCAGCGCAGCGAGCGTGTTTTCAATAAGCGCATCCTGCGCCGCCGTGTCGCTGAATATGCTGTGGGCGATATCGCTTGAAAATCCGCCGTTTGTGCCGATGTTCGTCAGCGTAAGAAGCGGCGCGCAGCCGTTTTCCCACGCAGAGCTTATCATGCTTGCGTCCTCAATGGGCGTTATGCCGCCCAGTGCGTCAATGTGCCACGAAAACGGGCACAGGTATGTAAGCTGCGGCAAAACGGCGTCAAGCTGCTGTGCGCTTATGCCCGGATAGGCGTAGCCGTTTACCTCCGTTTCGGCGTCCGGCCGCGCCCGGCTGGGAATGACTATCGCCTGCCCGATGCTCAGGCGCGCAGGGTCGCTAAGCTCGTTTATCGCGGCAAGCTCCTGCACCGCGACCGAGTTTGCCCTTGCTATCGAATACAGACTGTCGCCGCGCCGTGCAATGTAGATCTTCATACCATCACCTCTGTAAATGGTATGAAGATCTGTGTTTTTTAATACAATATCTGCTTTATTATAACATCCGTTCCGCCGAGAACAGTTTTGGCTTTTTCGCCGCAGCGAGGGCACGCGCCCTCGTTTTCATCAGGTCGTACACAGCATTACACCCGGCGCACAGCGCGCGGCTTTTTATGCTCAGCAGCCGCAGCGAAGCATCTCTGAGCACCGGGTAATCCTCCTTGATCATCGGGAAATACTCCTCGAAGGTATACGGCAGAGCGCCGGATGCCTCACCCACTTCAAGAACTATTCCGCACACATGGTCAATATTGTTTTCATTTGCCGCCCTCGTCACCGTTTCCGCCATCTGCGTGAGCAGTCCCAGCTCGTGCATATCACCACTTCCTCGGCTTTGCCGCCTTGAGCTTTTTAGGCTTCACCTTCTGCTTGACAACCATTTTTACAACGTTCTTCATAAGCGGCTTGCCTTCATAAGCTGAGTCGATACGGCGCATGACCTCCTTGCCGATATCCTTCATAAGCTCTTCATTTGCCACCGACACCTCGTTGTATTTCTTATAGAGCGTTATCGCGTCAAACTTGCAGCGCGTGGTGCACACTCCGCAGCCTATGCACTGATTCTCGTCAACGTGCGCAGCGCCGCATTTGAGGCAGCGCGCCGTTTCGGCTTTGACCTGCTCTTCGGTGAACACGCCGCGCTCGTCGCGCATGCTGAGCTTCTTTGAAATGTCCACGGGCGGTGTCTGGCGGCCTGCCGTATCGTAGCTGCAAGCGCCTACATTGTCTTTGTCGATAAACTTATACTCGTGCCTGTCGCGACCTGTCACCAGATTGTGCCCCCACGCATAGCGATGCAGGGAGATCGCCGCCTGCTTTCCACCTGCTATCGCGTCGATAGCAAATTTCGGACCTGTGAACACATCACCGGCAACGAAAATATCCGGCTGCGCCGTTTGATATGTAAAGCTGTCGGCAAAAGCGAGGTTCTTGATGCTCTTTTGGAGCATGCCTGTATCGAGTCCGCCCCAATCCACGGTTTGACCGACGGCCGCAATGACGCTGTCGGCGCTTAGCTCCGAAAACTCGCCCGTTCCGACTGGCTTGCGGCGTCCCTTTTCATCCGGTTCACCGAGGGTCATTTTTTCGATCTTGAGCGCCGTTGCGCTTTGCTCTCCGAGCACCGCGACAGGCGCACTGAGGAACTCAAAGCGCACACCCTCTTCGAGCGCTTCCTCAATCTCTGCTTTGTCCGCCGGCATTTCGCTTTCGCTGCGGCGGTAGACTATCGTGACGTTCTCGGCACCGCAGCGGCGCGCTGTTCGTGCAACATCAAGCGCTACGTTTCCGCCGCCGACAACGACGACGTTATTGCCTATATCCGGCGCTTTATTCTCGTTTACCATGCGCAGAAAATCGATTCCGCCGTATACTCCGTCGAGCTCCTCGCCTGGTATTTTCAGCTTTGCAGATTTCTGAGCGCCGATCGCAAGGAAGAAGCCTTTATAACCATCCTTGCGCAGCTTTTATATGCTTATATCCTTGCCGACCTCGACGTTGTTTCTGAACTCGACTCCAAGCTCTCGGAGCACCCCGATCTCCGCATCAATGACATTTTTCTCAAGGCGGAAGGATGGGATCCCGTATCTGAGCATGCCGCCGGGTGCGGCATTTTTATCGAACACCGTTACGCTGTGGCCTTCCACCGCGAGGAAATAGGCACAGCTGAGGCCGGCAGGCCCGGCTCCTATTACGGCAAGGCGCTTGCCCTCGCTGCGCACCTTTTTGGGAACATAGCGCTCAGCCTCGTCCAGCTCTCTGTATGCTATGAATTTTTTGACCTCGTCGATCGACACAGGCGCATCTATATCGCCTCGTGTGCAAACTTTTTCGCAGCGGCGGTTGCAGATTGAGCCACACACCGCCGGCAGCGGATTTTCTTTTTTTATAAGCTCCAGCGCCTCGCGATAGCGCCCTTGCGCGGCCATGCGCAGGTAGCCCTGAACCGCTATATGCGCCGGGCAGTCGGTCTTGCAGGGCGAGGTGCCTGTCTCAGGCTGGACATTTTTTCGATTCAGCAGATAATTCGGATTCCAGTGCTCGGGTCCCCACTTTATTGCATTCGACTCCGGCGGAAACTCGCTGTTTGCATACTCTGCCCTGCACTTCTGCGGCAGCTTCTGGCTGAGCTTGACCGCGTTGGCCGGGCACTTTTCAACACAGCCGCCGCATGCAACGCATTTTTCCTCGTCAACCTTTGCAACAAAGTTTGATTTTGACTGGTTCGCTGCCATGGTATAGTTGGATGCGCGCAGCGACATGCAGGTCTGATAGTCGCAGTTGCAGATATATTCTATCGGCGACGGACCGTCGTGATTGGATACGTTGTGAACATATCCGCGCTCCTCGGCTTCCTTAAGGCGCTGCATATATTCCTCGCGCGTTACTCGCCGCGCCTTGCCTGTTCTTATTGCATATTCGGCATAGTGTCCCAGCGGCATGCACCATTCCAGATCAGGCTCGTCGCCAAGCTCGTCATATTCCTTGCGTATTTTTCGGCAAATGCATTCGCAGACGGCGTAGCTTCCGTTTGCGCTCTCATCGATAAGCGTCTGCAAGTTTTCCCACGACTCAACATGCGTTTCGTTCTTGAGTGCCGTCTCTACCGGAACCGGGCAATGAACTCCGTGGTTTGCTGCAGGCAGCAAAGCGCCGTTTCCTGTGCACATCTGCGTTGTGTGGTACAGAAAGCCGACGGCAAGCTCGGGATAATTTTCATACTGATCCTCGTTAAGTCCGCCAAGCAGGAGCTGTTCGAGTATGCCCACGACAAATATGGGTAGCTCCACACGATCCACACCTTTTTCGTCGGGCTTATACACCAGAAGCCCTATCCGGCAGAGGTCGTCAGCCATACGCGCGGCGTCTTCAACGCTTTTTCCGGACATTTTCGCAAGTTCGTCAATGTAAACGGGTGTGCGCAGCTTTAGATTGCAGGCAAAGTCTATCTGCTCATCTGTCAGCAGCCGGTCGAGCATGAAGTACGGGCCCGAATTCATGCCCAGTTGGGCAACTCCGGGATCTATGTGGCTTATAAGCTCAATGAGGTTCTGCCGCGGCTGCTTTGAGGAATTATCGATATAATCCTTCATCAGCCCCCATTCCTGCGCGGTGAAATTTGGTACTTTGTTGTTCATAAGCTTCTCCTTTAAATTATGCACCGATTTGCTTGTCTTTTTTCTGACTATACCATCACGCTCGCAGCTTTGGGGCGCACAAAAACAGGGACCTGTGCCACTTAGGCACAGATCCCCAAATTTGTAGCTGTTATTTATTTCTTGCGCTCGTCTATTCCGGCGATTCCGCGCGCGACATCGGTGAATATTCTGCGCGAAAACTCGGCGTACTGCTCCGGCGGCATACCTGCGCGGCCTCGCAGATATCTTCGACCGTTATTTTGGAAAACGGCAGCCTTCACAAATATGTTTTCAGGCTCTCTGCCAGCGCTTTTTTGACAAGAATTGACTGTGACACGGCGTTCAACTCCTTTGAAGCACATTATAAAATGGCCATCACCGCAAAGTCAAATCATTTTTCGGTTGACAAGCCGCGGCAAACGGTGCTACGCTCAAAAAAACGGCAAGGAGAAAGCGCTATGAGGATAATCAAGAAATGGATAGGCCGAAAGCCGGAGAGCGCCGGCGATGTGTATCTTCTGGAGGTGACGCAGGCAGAAATGTTCGAGCAGATGTATCCGCTGCTAGGTCAGCTCGCCCTGCACGCAACAAGCGGCCGCGACGTGGACTATCGCCTGTATTTCATATGTGAAAACGGGCGGCGGATACTGCCGGTGGATAAGCCGAGCGTCATGAGCGGCGCCTTTAACGGCGGCGTAAATCCGCTGGCCGATTGCGAGATCGTCACAGCCGAAAATATCTCCGAGCTTATCGACACTTCCGCACTTCTGCCCACCGTCGAAGCCGGTGAATACCTGTTCCGCTGAGGCGGAGTACAGATTTTTTGCTCCGCAAGTTTCTCCATATCTCTGCACATAAAAACACCCATCAAGTTTCATTGATGGGTGTCATATATTTTATCTAATTAATAAAGGCCGATAGGATTAAAGATCTCTGCGAGGATCTCCATGACCTTCTTGCTTGCGTCGCTGCCGCCTGCCCACTCGAGGATCTTGCCGATGCTTTCAAAAATGTGATTTAACATTGTGTTGTGCTCCTTTCAGTTAAGTTTATAGATTAAAGACCTATCTTGCCGAGAATGTCGCCGATCTTATCGAACCAAGTCATCTCGGGAGTGTCTCCGGTTTTGTCGAGTATCCATGCTACGAAATCTGCAATACCACTAAGCATAATAGCGCTACTTCCTAAATTAAAATGTTTTCCGTTGGCCGATACATGTTTGGAAATAGTCATGTATTTTTGTGTTGCGGCTCGGCCGTTTGCCGCCTCAATTATAAGGACGGAAAAAATTTCGACAATATTCCGCAAAATTCGACTGTTAACAGTTTATTAAAAACTTTTCAATAAATACTTGCGTGCAGCCTCAATATGCGGTATAATAATTTTTACTGCACATCCGGGTGTAGCGCAGTTGGTAGCGCGCCTGCTTTGGGAGTGCCGTGGCGCTATCCGGGACATGGCAAGGTGAAACGCCGCAAAGCCTTGCGACACGGGCGTTTGCTGGATTTTTCCCGATTGCAGAAAACGGCACAAAAGCGGCTTTGACCACAGGAATGACCACAGACAGAAAAATCTTTGATTTTCTCCCCCGCCGTGGTATAATGGCAGAAATTGAATATCCGGGTGTAGCTCAACTGGTAGGGCGCGACATTTGGGATGTCGAGGTTGGGTGTTCAAGTCACCTCACTCGGACCAAAATCCCTCTGAAATCGTTGATTTCAGAGGGATTTTTCTTATTCTTTGTTTATTGCGGTGCAAAGGGTGAAATCTTTACCTCTCCTATTTCCACAAGTTTAAACATCATACTCTTTCATTAGAATAACGGGAATTAGATGACACAGAAATTTTGAAATCTTGTAGTCCCTCTATCATTTTAAGTAGGCTAATGTGTTTCGAACGCAAAACAAGATAGGTAGACAATTTACTTTCGCTTTGACTTGCGATATAATTATCTAAAAATATGTGAGGGGGACAGTTTTATGGACTTTACATATTATCTTCCTGGCCCGAACAATACTCGTATAGAGTATAATACTTCTTCGAATTCAGTCATCATCATCGGAGCTAACGGTTCAGGAAAAAGCAAACTGGGTGCATGGATTGAAAAAAACTATGCTCAAAACACCCATCGTATTGGAGCGCAGCGATCATTAGAATTTGGGACGTACATCAAACAGATGAGTTACGAACAAGCAACCAATAAATTAATCTCCGGTTCTGAAGAGCAGACACAAAATCACGATCACCGTTGGAAATGGGATGGAGAAAAATGGGATTACACATCTGCCCTTTTAGTTGATTATGAGTCTGTACTTTCTGCAGTTTGGGCAAAGCAGACCAAGCAAGAAAGTGAATATATAGCAAAATGCCGTGAAAGAGACCATCTTGGGCAGTCACATGATGCGGTTCCGGAAATGGTTGTTGATAAATTATCTCGTATTTGGTCTACCGTCTTCCCACATCGTAACATTCACTTTACGGACGGAAAGGTAACCGCATCGTTCACTCTTGGTGAAAACCTTGTCCAATACAAAGGCAAAGATATGAGCGATGGTGAACGCGTAGCTCTCTATTTGATGTGTCAGGCGTTAGGTGTACCCGAAAACAAAACCGTTATCATTGATGAGCCAGAGTTACACTTACACCGTTCTATTATGAATCGTCTTTGGAGCGCTATAGAGCAGGCACGGCAGGACTGTTTATTTATCTATATTACTCACGACACCCAGTTTGCAGCAAACCACCAGCAATCACAAAAGATTTGGGTCAAGGAATTTGATGGCGCTAATTGGATTTTTGAAAAGGTAGAAGATTCTGCATTACCTGAGCAATTATTGCTTGATATTATGGGTAATCGCCGTAAAGTGCTTTTTGTAGAGGGCACAAGTGATAGCTATGACACCCAGCTATATACCCAGCTGTTTAAGGAATATTATGTTGTCCCATGCGGCGGGTGTAGTAAGGTAATTGAGCAAACAAAAGCAATGCGAGCCAATCAGCAGTTGCATGATTTGGAATGTTATGGCCTTATTGACAGAGATTATCGTTGTGATACAGAAATTGATAATCTGCGCCGAGACGGTATCTATGTCCTCGATGTTGCCGAAGTTGAGAATCTGTTTATTGTTGAGGAGCTCCTGCAAGCTATCAACCAAATACAAGGATTTGCAGACCAAAGTAGAATTGATGCGGTCGAAACCTATATTATAGATACCAGATTTTCCGGAGAAATAAACAAGCAAATCCAGTCTGCAACCATATCTGAAATTAAGTATCGCCTTTCAACCATCGATGTTTCGGGACAAGCTGATGAAGAAATTCAAAACCAGTTAAGCCGCTTTTTTGAGAATTTTGATTATACCAGCATAAAACGCCCCGTTGAAGAAGCCTTTACCACAGCCAAGGCGACCCGAGATTATAAAAGAGTCCTCAGGTTGTTTAATAGGAAGTCCCTAATGGATTCAATTGGGCACTATTTTGGACTAACGAATCAAGATTATAGTAACTATGTTCTTCGACAGCTGAATGGCCCCAATGCTGCGATAATTAAAGCTGCAATTGATTCATATCTGCCCGTCGAAATCCCGCATTGAAAATTCGGAAATGATACCCTTGAAAATGATGTTGACGGTGCTGGCAAGGAAGAAATCTCTTCTAAAAAACGATATATCCAGAAATCGTATCTGAGGCAATCGGCATAGAACATCTACCCTGTTTTCGTATACTCACTTTTCAAGCAACAATACCGCTATCAATATTAGAGCTCTTCATCGAAAACATACGAATTGAAAACGGATTTCTACACGATACGCCAAAAGATGGAGTGTGCCCCCTTATTTTTATAACTTCCTTTCAGGGTAGCACAATGCATCACCGCCCTAAGCACCGAATGGTTAGTACCCAAGGCGTTGAGCCTTTTATATTTCTCTCCCGCCTTGCTTCCCCTCTGTTGGCCGCCCATCACCCTCGCCCAAATCCTTCAGCCGCTTTGCTTCCGCAATCTCTGCCTTCATCTCCACGATCAACACTTTCAGTTTTTCCTCGCACTCTTCGCGGGTGTGGGCGTAGACATTGCGGGCGTGTTTCTTGCCATCGGGCCATTTGGGAGAATAGCGTCCTTCAAAGAGGTGGTCGTTGATCTCGGTAACGCAGCCGGTGCCAGACCTGCGCTTGCGGCCCACATAGGGCTTGAAGTCGGTCATACTCGGCTTTTCCACCTGGGCCGGGGCAGTTTCCTGCCCCGGCTCCGAAGCGTCTTCCTGCGGCGCTGCCTTGCCGATGCCGCGGTCGATGTTGGCGGCGGCTGTGAGCCGCATATCGTCGGTGATGTGAGTATAGATGTCCAGCGTGGTGGCCGCCGACACATGGCCCAGCATAGCGGAGAGTGTTTTCACATCCATGCCGTTTTCCAGCGCCAGCGTTGCAAAGGTATGCCCTTACGGTATAATTACGACAAACCGGAAAAGCCCCGTA
>UMKG01072179.1_pt1 | contig 39416 bp, 33 predicted proteins | sample 1966261 | NCBI WGS metagenome assembly UMKG01 (sample SAMEA4836169, study PRJEB28245) | human gut metagenome | biome: gut microbiome; material: fecal sample | place: Denmark | collected 2008 | reverse complement strand
TCTTCTCTTCCGATACTTTATCCACGCCGTTGATCACATAGGAAACCGTCGCAATGGAAACGCCGCAGTGTTCGGCAATGTCCTTAATACCAATTTTTTTCATAACGCACCAAGTTAAACCTTTAACAAATCCATTATATTATAAAAAAAAGTGCATTGCAACTCCTTAAAAACGCAATCCGCCGGACGTTTTTGACCGATTCTCCTGAAAGAAAATCCGATTCTCGGATAAACACCTTGCAAAATTTCCGACAATTTATCGTGACAAATCGAAGAATCCTCCTGTATAATGAAAGCAGATTCAAAAAAGGGATGCGTATCGGTCGGAAAAAGGGGAGGAGATGTATATGCTTTCAGGTATCAGTCTATTGTTGGCTTGCGGACTGACGCTCAACAATGCTGTCTCCATGCCGGAAACCGCGACGGTAAGCGAACCCCAATCCGTATATTCGGAGAATATTTACACGCCCCCGGCAATCCATTTTGTTTCCGACGGGCGGGACATTTACGAAAGCAACGACGGCTTCAACGTCGCAACTCCGCTTTCTCCGGAGAACGCTCATCAACTCTCCTCTTACCACACTCAACTCACCGCGACAATCGATACTCTCTATGAATTCGTCGATGTCGATTACTATGTTCTTACTTTATACGTCGATTCTTATGTCAGGCTGTCCGTAGAAACCGATCATTCCGACTATTCTTTCGATTTGCTTTTGATGAAACGTGTCTCCACCATAGACGAAGGTCAGATCGTCAAAAACAATCCGAACGTCTATGAAAACGATACCTCGGATAAAATCAAGAATTATGAAGGGCTTTTGAGTGCTGGAAACTATTTCGTTTATATTCGCGGCCAGCAACCTGCAACTTCAACGATTACCCTGGAATATACTTTGAATGTGGTGGTAAACCGCACCAATACTTACGCTTCTGTCTCTATCGGCGATCTGCGTTTCAATAAACAACTGTCCGGCGCTGTATGGCTTTCCGAATACGTTCCGTTTAACACTGTTTCCATAGCAGAGACCCATAACGAATACGATTATTATCTGGACATGGGCAATGGTACCGACCAACGCGATTATCTTCTGGAAAATCTGACCCGTCTTTCAGAAGGAAACCCGATTCACTTCGCCACAATCTATATATGGGACCGCGTGCTGGCCTATGTTCTTTATAAAGTGATCGACACTCTCTATACATACTTCGCCGAAACCATTAAAGAGATCGAACTCCAAAACCTTCACCTTGAAGTGATCAGCGACTCTTTAAATAATGCTTCTATTGTCATCACTCAGTTGAATAAAGTGATCGCCTCTCTCTCTGTTTCTATCTCAAAAATAGTGAAGGCAGTGGGCTTCGTCATCAAATTCGCCAACTTCATTGCCAAATCGTTTATTCAGGAAATCAATGTCTCCAACAGCATTTTATATACCCGCTATCTCGGTTTTTTGCAAGGCTTATTTTATGAAGAATTTCAAGCCGTCGAAGACAATCCCGATCCGGAAGATCTTGACAATCAAAGGCTTCAAAAAGTCTTTCAGATTCCGTTGTACTATTCTTTGCGTACGGAAATCTTTAATTTCGGTGCGAACAGCCGATCGGTTCTTTCTTACCGAGCCACGCTTGAAAAGTTTAATCAAGGCGATCAATTTTTATGCACGTCCCCTTCTATTCCGACCAACCCAACCGACTGCTATAACTGTTACGGAAAAGTCTACGGTATCGACAGAACTAGCGAAATCGATACGCTTACCTCTCTGCCTGAGTATTCTTCTATTCCGGATGCCGAACCAGAAATAAGGATTGTTCAGCCTGACAAAAATAATAGTAAAAGTATCCATTTACTTGAAGGCGAATATCTTTGGTATCAATTTGAAGCACCGGAAACAAAGGATTACTACTTTCTTTGCTCGGCAGGAAAAGACATCGTCATCGACCTCTTTTCTCAGCCGGTGAAGGGTCATTCTACGGAAGGTCTGATCCGATCTTACGAAGGAGGCTATTACTTGCTTTCCCAAAGTCAGGAATCAGGCTGTTATTTTTCCAGATTCTTAAATGCCGGTCAAACCATTTACCTGCGGATCCGAAACGGTTATTATCATTCCAGCGATCCGGGATTATTGTATGTCGATGATGCTCCTTTCGCTTTTGCCGAACCTCTGCAACACGAACATCATTATGACAATCGATATGTCTGGAAAAACAGAACGCAACATACTGCTTATTGCGAATGCGGAGCAGGTACAGTACAAGGTCATGCCGTTTCTTCCGGTTCTTCCCGATGTTTATTATGCGGCGGTCTGGCAGATACGGGATTTATCGGTCTGTTGTCTGTTACATATACAACTGAAAACGGCAGTTATATTCTTCCAAACGGAGTGATTGTCCTTGATGATCGGGATATCGACGCTTACTTAACGGGGAACTTGGTCTTCGCCGATCATACTCAGTCGATGGCTTAAAAGCATACACTAAATGGGAGGGGCGTTTATGAAAAAGAAATCATTATTCAAGATCGGATTCCTATCTCTGTTTCTCTTATCAGGCAGTTCGTTGTTTTCCTGCAAGAAGGAACAGGAAATCAGCATTCCGCCGGGTTATAGTTATAGTTACGCGCATTCTGATTTTCCTTATGTCTATGAGACGATTTTTGAATTAAGGACAAATAACGGATGGGAGATAGGCGCCGGTTCTACTTCCATAAGGCGCGGCGATCATATGCGCTTAGTGTATAACGTACCGGAAACGCAGGTCTATTATTGCTTGGCTACGGGAACCGAAAATGTGATCGTCGATGTCTTTCCTTCCATGGACGGATTCTCCGACGAGGGTCCGATCGTTTCCTTTCAAGGCGGGTATAAAGTAAAGGAGACTCAACCGAATGAATGGGATAACTACGGTTGTTATTTTTCGATTCTCCTGTATGAAGGCGATACCGTTTACTTCCGGGTAAAAAACGGAATCAATTATGCCTCTTGTAAGAATTTATCTTTTACAATTTATACTACTCCTTATGCTTTTGCCGAACCGGTCGAATTTCCGAATAAGGCACAAGTGTAAATCGTGGGGGTATTTATGAAAAAGAAATCATTATTCAAAGTCGGATTCCTATCTCTGTTTCTCTTATCAAGCAGTTCGTTGTTTTCCTGCAAGAAGGAACAGGAAGTCAGCATCCCGCCGGGTTACAGTTATAGTTATGCGCATTCTGATTTTCCGTATATCTATGAGACAATTTTTGAATTGAGAACGAACAGCAGATGGACGACAGGCGATGGTTCTACTTCCATAAGACGCGGCGATCATATACGTTTAGTGTATAACGTACCGGAAACGCAGGTCTATTATTGCTTAGGGTTAGGAACAGAAAATGTAATGGTCGATGTCTTCCCTACTGTGGACGGATTCTCTGACGAAGGTCCGATTCTTTCCTTTCAAGGCGGGTATAAAGTAAAGGAGACCCAACCAAATGGCTGGGACAACTATGGTTGCTATTTTTCCATTCTCCTGTATGAAGGCGATACCATCTATTTCCGGGTAAAAAACGGAAGCGATTATGCCTCTTGCAAGCACTTATCTTTTTCAATTTATACTACTCCTTATTCTTTTGCCGAACCGGTTGAATTTCCGAATAAGGCACAAGTCTAAGTCATAAAGTGTGAAGAAAGAACAGAAATCAACATCTTTATACCAATCCGATTCTCGGTAAACACCTTACATAATTTCCGACAATTTATCGTGACAAATCGAAGGATCCCCCTGTATAATGAAAGCAGATTCAAAAAAGGGATGCGTATCGGTCGGAAAAAGGGGAGGAGATGTATATGCTTTCAGGTATCAGTCTATTGTTGGCTTGCGGACTGACGCTCAACAATGCTGTCTCCATGCCGGAAACCGCGACGGTAAGCGAACCCCAGTCCGTATATTCGGAGAACATCTACACGCCTCCGGCAACCAATCCTGTCCCCGATGAACGGGACAGTTATGAGAATAACGACGGCTTCAACGTTGCGACTCCGCTTTCTCCGGAGAACGCTCACCAACTCTCCTCTTACCACACTCAGCTCACCGCGACGATCGATACTTTTTCTCAAATCGTCGATGTCGATTATTATGTTCTTACCCTCTTCACAGATTCTTACGTCCACCTGTCCGTAGAAACCGATGACGAAAGTTATTCCTTTACTTTGGTTTTGATGCGTCTGGTTTCTTCTTTAAGCGGAAACACCGCGGTCAAAGATGTGGAAAACGTCCACGGCGATGACTCCCTCGACAAGAGCAAATCCTATCAAGACCAATTGAAAGCAGGAACCTATTTCGTCTATATTCGCGGTCAGCAACCCTCTTCTTCCGGAGTCACCCTTGAATACGCGTTGGATCTTACTGTATCCAGATCCACTTCTTTTTCTCTTATATCCCTTGGCGATCTGCGTTTCAACAAAAAATTACCGGGAGCCATATGGCTGTCCGATTATGTACCGTTTGATCTCGTTTCATTCGGAGAGGTCAATAACGAATACATTTTTGATCGAAGCAATTCAAACGAACTGCATGATCCTCTTTTAGAAAAACTGACGCGCGAGTCAGAAGGAAACCCGATTCACTTCGCTACTTTTTACATTTGGGACAGCATGCTGAGATACTCTCTATACGAGACATTCGATGCGCTTTATACCTTTTTTTGCCAAACCGTCAAAGATCAGGAAATTCAAAATGCCGAAATTGAAGTCGTTTGCGATTGGCTGAATAATGTCTCTATCGTAATCTCCGTGTTGCAATTCGGCGTCAAATTTATACCCCTTCCCAAGCTTACGGCCGCTCTCCAACTTGGACTTAAAATTGCTAAATTGGCGATCTCTTTTATCAATACCTTTTTGAAAAGTCTTATCCAAAAAATCGATGTAACAGACAGCATACTGTATACGAGTTATTTTAATTTTCTGAAAGGTTTGCTTTACATGGATTTTGAAAATATCGGAGACAATCCCGATCCGAATGAAATCGTCAACCAAGATTTTGATAAAGTCATTCAGATTCCGCTGTACTACTCTTTACGGAAAGAAAATCCTAATTCGGAAACGAACAGTCGTTCGATTATTTCGTACAAAGCCACGCTCGAAAAATTTGAATCAGGCGATCTATTCGTATGTACCTCCTCTTCTGTTTCGGTCGCTCCGGACGACTGTTATTCGTGCTATGGGAAAATATATGGTTTTTGCGATAGTGCTGACTTGGATTCGATCAATTCTCTTCCGGAATACTCTACCATTCCGGACGTCGATCCGAACATAAAGCCTCTTATATTCAACGAATTCAACGAATCCGATAATTACGCTGTCGTTTCTCTTTTTACCGGTCAGTATGATTGGTATCAGTTCACCGCACCGGAAACGAGAACGTATTACTTTCTTTGTTCCGGTGAAGAAGGCATGATCGCCGAACTCTTTTCCCAACCGGTAAAAGGCTATTCTACGCAGGGTTTAATCCGATCCTATCCAAAAGAATATTACTTTTCCAAATCGCTGAACGCAGATGAAACCATTTATTTGAGGGTACGGCATCAAAACTACCAGTCCTGTCACGGAATCATTTATTTTGATGATGAACCTTTCTCTTTTGCCGAACCTGTTCCCCATGAACATCATTATGTACGCTATGTTTGGAAGAATACGCGTACCCACACATCTTATTGCGAATGCGGATTCAGTACAAGTCAGGGACATGCCGTTTCCGCAGGTTCCTCCACTTGTCTATTCTGCGGATGTAGAGCCGACATCGGTTTTATCGGTCCGTCCTCTGTGTCTTCCGGTTATATAAGCGAAAACGGCAGTTATCTTCTTCCGAACGGAGTCATTGTCCTTGACGAAAAAGACATTGATGCTTATTTGTCGGGTGAACTGACTTTCGCTGACAACACTCGATTTGCCGCTTAATGCATAAAATAAATAAGGAGGGTAGTTATGAAGAAAAACGTCATGAAAGCAGGATTAGTCGGTCTATTTCTTCTGTCGACAAGTCAGATGTGTTCTTCCTGTAAAAAAGAACAGGAAAACAGCACCTTTATACCGCCGAGTTACAGTTATGCAAACTCTGAATTTCCGTATTTCTATGAAAGACTTCTTGAAGTAAAAACAAATAAAGGATGGTCGATAGCCGGAGGTGCGGGTTCAGTAAGACGCGGCGATCATATGCGTTTAGTGTATAACGTTCCGGAAACACAGGTCTATTATTGCTTGGCTACTGGAACCGAAAATGTGATCGTCGATGTCTTCCCTACCATGGACGGATTCTCTGACAAAGGTCCGATTCTTTCTTTTCAAGGCGGGTATAAAGTAACGGTACCTCAACTGAATGAATGGGACAACTACGGTTGTTATTTTTCCATTCTCCTGTATGAAGGAGATACCATTTATTTCCGAGTAAAAAACGGAATTAATTATTCTTTCTGTGAATGCTTAACTTTTTCAGTTAGTACAACTCCATATTCTTTTGCAGAGCCGGTCGAATTTCCAAATAAAGCACAAGTGTAAATCGTGGGGGGTATATTATGAAAAAGAAAACATTCTTCAAAGTCGGATTCCTATCTCTGTTTCTCTTATCAAGCAGTTCGTTGTTTTCCTGCAAGAAGGAGCAGGAAATCAGCACCTTTACCTTTATACCGCCGAGTTACAGTTATGAAAATTCCAGAATGCCGTATTTCTATGAAACGCTTCTTGAAATCAAAACAAATCAAATGTGCTCAATAGCCAGAGGTGCGGGTTCAATAAGACGCGGCGATCATATGCGTATAGTGTATACCGTACCGGAAACGCGGGTCTATTATTGCTTAGGGTTAGGAACAGAAGATGTGATCGTCGATGTCTTCCCGACCATAGACGGATTCTCTGACGAAGGTCCGATCGTTTCCTTTCAAGGCGGGTATAAAGTAACGGAGCCTCGATACAATGAATGGGGCAACCACGGTTGCTATTTTTCCATTCTCTTGTATGAAGGTGATACCGTTTACTTTCGAGTGCGAAACGGAATCGATTACTCTTACTGTGACTGCCTCGCTTTTACAATAAACACTAATCCTTATTCTTTTGCCGAGCCGGTCGAATTTCCGAATAAGGCATCAGTATAAAGAAATCGATAAAAGTCGCTTTTATTTCTATTCTTTTACCGAAAAATCAATTGTTTGGAAACAAATTGCATTTTAAGTCTTCCGTAATCGCATAATGCGGTTTAGAGATGAGTCAAATGTCGAATCTGGTAAAACGCCGACATATGTTTTGTTGTCGACAACCAACGTTGCGCCTTGATCGAAGTACGACGCAAAAGCGATCCGTTCTGAAAAGATCAAATATCTTTCAAAAGACTCTTCAATTTTTTACCGAACGGGTTGAATCTTTATCCTTTTCGCACCGGTTAAATCGTTTTATAAGTCCTGAACAGACTCGAAAGAACATTTTGTTCTAAGCAAACTTCTGCTGTTCCGATTGAAGAATTTTATGTCAATCTTCAAACGTAAAGAATTCCGCGAGACTGACTTTCAACGCGATCGTGATTTTTTCCAGATTCACGATCGAAATGTTGCGCTTTCCGCATTCGACCGATGTGATGTATGTTCGGTCCAGTTCGCAAAGATTCGCCAACGTTTCTTGTGAAAATCCCATTCTCTTCCGCAATTGTCTGATTCGTTTCCCGACTTGTTCTTTAATCATTCCTACCACCTTACGAAAATTATCAAAAAAATGTGACTTTTTAGTCAACTGACTATGAGTCACACTTGGTAAATAAGGTAGATTCTTGCCTTCCCTTTTTGCGTACTTCTTTTAAAAGGGCGAAAGGGAATTGCTTTTTCAGGCTTCTACGCGGTAGGAAGTTACATCGAGAACGGTTTCTCCGTCGATCTGCAAAGCGCACGGCTTGGAGAAGGTGACTTCGATGCATTTTCCTTTCTTTAATGTTACGACATCTGTATGCGCGATATGTTCGCCCTTGAAAATCGAAGGAAAGACGATCAGGGCTTTTAAACGGCTTTTCGTCCGATAGACCATATTGGTCAGCGTGTGGTCCTCCGCGAGACGATTCTGATCCGGCGCGACCATCATGCCGCCTCCGTAAAAACGTCCGTTCATCGTCGGCGACAGCCAGACGTTCCGATAGGTTTCGCTCTGTCCGTCGACCGTTACTGTTGCGTCGACCTTGTGAAAATGAAAGAGAATTCCCTTGATGGCGATCGAAGTGTAATTGATCTTTTTATGCGGTTTCCGACTCTTGATTTTGTCTGCGACTTCGCAACAATAACCGTCGATTCCGTAGCCGATTCCGTTGAGGAAATATCGCGTTTCGCCTTTGACGGTGACTTTCGGAAGGTGTTTCAGATACGGGTTCAGCAAGACAAGTTCGTCGTCTTTTCCGATATCTTTGAGAAAGTCGTTGCCAGTTCCCCCTTTCCACAGATACACCGGATTGACCGGGCATTCTCCGTCCAGATTGTTGATGAAACGGTTGATCGTTCCGTCGCCTCCGGAAAGAATTACTTCGTCCTCTGCGTTCAGGGTTTTGATCCACGTTTTCATTTTCACTTCGAGAAGATTGAGAACCTGATATTCTCCCTTGACGATCCGACCGACTTCTCCTCTTTTTCTGTCTCCCGTTCCGTTATCGGACAGGGGATTGATTAAAACATACTGCACTCTTTTTACCTCCTATATTTTTTTCTTTCTCAATTCTTCGATGTGCGTTTTCATGATTTCCGTTGCTTTCTTTGCGATTTCCTGACTGCTCAGATTCTGAATATCCGCATAAGGGATCACTTCTCCGACGCGGATATAGATGTTCGTCGAACGGAAAGGAAAGCGTTTGGCGATCTGTTCGCTGTGGGCGATGGCGACCACGACGATATCCGTTTTGGCTAAAAGGGCGATCTTGAACGACCCCGCCTTCAAAGGAAGAAGCAGGTCGTTTCCTTTGTTGCGGGTTCCCTCCGGAAAAACCCCGACCGAACAGATGTCTTTTTCGATGTAATCCGCCGCCTGAGAGATAACCCGCAAACTCTGTCTGAGATCATCTCTGTCCAGCGTCAGATAATTGGATTTATACATATAATTGCTGATTAAAGGCATTCGGAACAATTCCTTTTTGGCGATCCACGACAGGCGATATCCCTTTAAACAGGCACTGATGCTCATCGGATCGAATTTGGAAAGGTGATTGCAGATCAGAACAAATCGGCGATCCGGAATCTTCTCTTTCCCCTCGAAATGGATCCGGACTCTTCCCAATGCGCAGAGATAAGAGAACCCGTGTTCCATGACAAACCGATAAAACCGACTTTGTTTCGAGTAAAACTCCTCTTTTCTCCTCACCGGAGCGGCGATGAGAAAAAGCATGAGGAAAGTGAAGGCGATCGCAAGAAGAAAATAGGCGATCAGAAGCAGAATCGGCAGATAGAAATCCCAACCCGAAGACAGAATTCCGCCGAAACAGCACGTGAGAATCGTAGCGGCGCAAGCGAGAATCAGATCAATCGTCAAAAAAAGCATACTTCACAACCTTTGCCTCTATTTTAGCGGTTTCCCGATAGAATAAAAAGTCTTTTCACGCATTTTTCACCAGACGATAGGTTTCGTCGAGCAAAGAATAGAGATAGGCTTCAATCGGAAGCCCATACTTTTCTTTCAGAAAATCGGCGTAAACGTTCATCTGGGCGTCGTATTCCGCATCGTCGATGTCCTTCGTCTTGTAATCGATCAGCACCACTTTGTCCGGAAAGACCAGAAACAGATCGATGACGCCCTCGGTTGCGTTCTTTTCGTCGACGAATTCGTATTCTTTGTATATCTTGCAACGGGTAAGATCTTTCATCGGTTCCGAGCAAAGGAACGCGCGGATCTTTTCCCGGATCCACGGCGGATTCACCTTGTCGTAATCGGGATGAAGAAAATCGACGGTTTCCAACAGGAAGTGGAACTGCGTACCGAAATTCAGAAGCCGTTCGTCGACGGCAAAGGAAATCTCCTTGCTCGCTTTCCGGATCGGATCGCGTCGGGTCAGATCGAAAACCGGATGCTGAAACACGAATGTTTCGCTTTCAGGATTCTTCCTGTCCGCTTTCAGACGGACGGAGGAAAGCGATTCGGCGTCTTTACAGGCGAATTTCGTCAAAAACGGATAGAAAAAATCGTAAAACGACCGCGCTTCAAAGACGCTTTTTTCCGCGTAATCTTCCACAAGCGGCAGGACGAAAATCATCTTTTCCCGCGCCCTCGTCAACGCGACGTAAAACAGACGAATCCGCTCGGAAATCTCGTCCATGCGGCGGGTGAAATTATGGGCTTTCCGAATCAAAGAAGGGTGATCTTCATCGTTGAAATAGAGACCGAACGCCTTGGAAACGCCGAGTTGAATCCGGCTTTCCGGATCGGGAAAGCGTCTGTTCAGCGCAGGAAAATAGACGATGTTGAATTCCAACCCTTTGGATTTGTGAATATTCAGCAAGCGGACCGAATCGGAAGAACTCCCCTGACTCGGCAAGGTGAATTTCAGATTGTATTCGTTGACGTGATCCAGATAGTCGATGAAGTCGCTCACGGAAAAACCGAGATTCTCCATCTGGGAAAACGTATTCAAAAACGAATCGAGATAGGCCTGATTCTTCTCGATGTCGCCGATGCGCGTGAGTTTCTCGTAAATCTCCATTTCGGAAAAAAGAGAAAGCACCAGACGGTAACCCGAAAGGTCGGGATTTTCTTCTAAAACCGCCGCGAAATCGCGGTAAATCCGATCCTGAACGAAACGCTTTTCTTTAAACAAACGATAGATCGCTTCATCGTCGTAACGGTAGATAAACGACCGCGCCACAGAAGCGTATGCCCGTTGCACCGTCGCATCGAATGCCTTTTGCTCCGCGATCGCATCCAAAAGAATCAGAAGATTCGCCAGAAGACGGACGATCGCATTGTCCTTGATGTCCTCGTCCCGTTCGACGTACAGCGGTATCTGGTATTCGTTGAAGATGCGGATATATTCGTCGAAAGAGGTACCCCGATCGAGAATGATCGCGAAATCCTGAAAACGGCAAGGGCGCAAATTCCCCGTCGAAGCCTCCATCACGGAGTAAGACCCGTTGATTTTCGCGACGATATCTTCGGCGATGATGCGGATTTCTTTTTCCGTTCCTCCGCTTCGGTACGTATACACCTCCGAAGCGTGATTCTGTCCCGCGTCCTCTTTCAGGTACATCTTGTTTCCGTAATCGATCAAGTGATCTTTCCGATAATTCGCGCCGCCGAAATCATCGCTCATCAGATCGCGGAATATCGTATTGATGTCATTCAGAACTTCGCGTCTTGAACGGAAATTCATTTTCAGATCGATCGCTCTTCCGCCGTTTTCCCCTTTATACCGGTCGTATTTATCCTTGAAAATGTCGCAACGCGCGTTTCGGAAAGCGTAAATCGACTGCTTGATATCCCCGACGCAATAGACATTCCGATTCTGAATGAAGGAAATAAAGACTTCCTGAATCTCGCTGGTATCCTGATATTCGTCGATCATGATCATCCGGTAACGGTTTTGCAATTCGTCGCGGATAGAGGGATTTTCCCGAACCAATTTCAAGGCAAAACGGCTGATATCCCCGAACTCGAAAGCCTGATGCGCGAATTTGTATTCGGTCTGAACCGCATCGACTTTCTGGCAAATGCGAAGAAGAATTTCCGCGTACTTCCGGTTTTCCAGAATCCTTCGGGTTTCTTCCTCGCGGCAAGCGAAATCTTTCAGTGAATCTTTCAGGTCTTTCATCTCCTTTTTGATGCGCTGAAAGTCGTTCCATTCCGTTTCGTCGAGCAAATCCCGGCTTTTCGGCGGTAAGCGCGGCCAGGAAAACGCTTCGATGCAGGAAAGCATCTCGTCGTAAGATTCCGCTTCATCGATACGATCGAGCAGTTTCGAACTTTGATTCCGAAGACTTTCTCCGTTGGAAAGCAGGATATCGGGAACCCGTTCGATCCCGTCGATCATCACCCGGATTTTCTGCTTTATCATCGCTTCGATCTGATGAAAAACCGCGTCGATGACGGGGGAAGAAAAGTACTTTTTCGTGAAATTCGCATAGAAACCCGCTTTATCGATTTCCAGATCGCCGAGATCGACGATCTGCGTCAAAAGCGACAAAACCGCTTCGTCGTCCTTGAAACAGTAACGGTCGATCCATTCGATCAGCGTCGCATCTTCTTCTTCGTAATAACGGTCCAACTCCTCGCGAAGGCATTTTCTTTTCAGCACGCCGATGACATTCTGATCGACGATCATGAAATCCGGGTCCAATCCCAGAATCGAATGGTACTTCCGGACCAGATTGGAAGAAAACGAATCGAAAGTCGTGATATCGGCCAGATCGACCCGGTGCGCGTCGGGCAGATTTTCCCGGCTCAGTTTGTCCCGAATTCGCTTCTTCATTTCCCCCGCAGCCAACCGCGTAAAGGTCAAAATCAGGAAATCTTCGATCGCATATCCTTTTTCCCGGATAGAATACAGCACGCGTTCGCTGAGAACCGCCGTTTTTCCCGAACCGGCGCCGGCGGAAACGATGATGTTTCCTTCTTCGCGGATCGCCCTTTTCTGATCCGAAGTAAACTCAGGCATTCTCTTCTTCCTCCTTTGTCAGTTCGATTCTCCTTTCGTCGCTTTTCTCCTTGAAACAGATCGCCTTGTACGCGCAGAACGAGCAGGCGCCGCTTCTTTCGCCGACGACGAATGCCGGAGAAATCGCGAAATTTCCCTCTTCGATCTCCCGAACGATTTCGCGGGCTTTGCCGACTCCCTCCGCGACGATCGCATTCCATTCCGCTTCGTCGATCAAGGTTTTCGAGCGCCTCAAATTTCCGTCTTTAAGCAAGCCGACGCCGTAAAAATACGCGCTGGAAGAAGAAAGCGCAGGATCGAATTTTCCGATCAGAGCGAGATTGTTCTTGGTGATTCCTTTCAACCGCCAACCGCTTTCGTCCGGAGAAAGAACGTTCTGAATGTAAATGCCCGACTGGTCGTATTCCGGATAATTCGCTTTGACCAGAAAAGCGTACAGGGGCAATTGAAGCGACAAACCGTATCCGACCTTTTCCTTGTCGAACGCGGCGTCTCCGGTCTTGTAGTCCACGATGAAAAGCGCCCGGTCCTGCTCAGAGAACACGATCTTGTCCACCACCCCGTAAAGCAAATGGTTTTCATCGAATGCGGCGGTCAGTTTCTTTTCGCAGGAAAAGGAAAGGCGCGGGTTTTCCCCGATAAACTTTCGGTTCAGCGCGTCGACGGAAGACAGACGATCCAAGAGTTTTCGCGCGAAGTGCTTCTCGCGGGGATGCGGAAACAGCGCATCGGATTCCGCCAGATACTTTTCGCGGTCAAATTCGTCCCGATTCAGCGATTCTTCCAGCACCCGATGAAAAAACGTCCCTAGTTTCATCGCAAACGTCTCTTCCCGATCGTTCAGTTTCAGCACATTGTCCAGGTAATAGCCGAACGGACAAAGCGCGAAACGGTTGATTTGCGAGTAGGAAATCGTCCCGACCCGTTTTCCTTTCAGTTCCGGAAACGAATGAAAACGGCGATCGTATGTCCGATAGTCGAGTTCTTCGTCGCTCATCGCGTTGGTGAAAGGCGTAACGATGCCGAAATTCTTTTTTAAATCTTTTTCTTTTCCGACCCGGATTTTCCCGCTTCGAAAGGAATACCGGACTGTTTCGATCGCGCCTTTCCGAACCGGAAGCGAAAGTTTTTCGATGAGAAGCGACGGGTAGAAAACGTCTTTTCCGTGCTTTTTCTTGTAAGAAAGATAGAGGTGTCGATGCGAACGGAGAAAGCGGATCAGTTTCGCTTCTTCGAGGCGGTTTTCTTCCGACGCGGTATTCCTTCCCAGATACGCCTTTTCTTCGTCGTTCAGGTAAGAAACGTCCTTTTTCACGCGCGGAAAAGCCAGCAGATTGAATCCCAAAACAAAGATGTAATCGTCATCGACATCAGACGCATCGACCAGATCGACTCCGTGAAGGTATCGCGGGGCTTCCAGAGCCGTGTCCTTCGCCTTATCGATCAGGAAACGCCGTTCCGTTTTCCTGTCCGGAAAGAGACCGTCGATCGAACGGACGACGGACTTCAACCGGTTCAGAAAGCCGAAACGATCGGTCTGAATCTCTTCCGCGAGCGAAGCGTAAGCCTCCCTTAAAGACGACTCGTCGTATTTTTTCAGAAAACGGTCGAAATACGGAGACTCGAACAGGCTCATGTTCAAATCGAAATGAACCGGAATCCGATAGAGATCCGCGTACCGCCGTATCAGAAGATCGTATTCGCTTCCGTAACGGAAAATCTTGATCCGGTTCAGGTCGACGCCCGAAGAAGCCAAAGCGGAAAGCGCGTTGAACATCTGATCGACTTCGGTTTCCGCCTCTTCGTATTCGATGACTTCCGGAACTTCACGCCCGTTCTCTTCTTCCAGAAGGCGATAATCGATGCCTTTTTCTTTCAGAATGCCGGTAACTTCCTTATCCTCGGCATAATCCGCGCTGAGATAAACGTTTTTCGCATCGAACAGGCGGAAAAAATCCGCATGAACTTCCAGAAGATTCTTTTCTTCGAGTTCCTTCCGGATCGCCGAAAGCGCGTTGATTTTTTCGTTTCCCGGACGAAGAAAGTAAAGATTTTCCAGAATCTCCTTCGCGTTCGGATAACTGTATCCCTTTTCGTAAAGCGCAGCAATCGCCGGATCGCCGTATTGAAAAAAAGCGGAACGGAGCAGGTCGCTTTTCGAGAGAAATTTGACGCGTTTATCCGTTTTGTTCAAAAGAGGAAGAAGCCTCTTTTTCAAGGAAACCGGACAAAGGACGATCGAAGAATCGGCAATCAGGTCGAGTTGGATCATAGGACATTCACATCAAGGAAAAGATCAACTGAACGGCGAAAATCACCGCGCAGACGATCGAACAGCCGAACCAGATATACGACAGCGTCCGCATGAAGCGCTTGTCCTTTCTGGCGCAGTACTTACTGTCGATGAAATCGGTAAGTCCTTTGAACACAAAGAACAGCGCCGACAGCGCGATGGCCAAGGTCAGGTATAAGTTGCTTTTAACCGCCCAGTGCGCGATCAGAAGTCCCAGCGCCGACAGCGCCGACAGAACCGAAAGAATCAGCCAAAGCACCTTCCATTTGGATTTATAAAGCATATTTATCCTTTGGTCGATGCGCGCGGCGAAAACCGGGCGTCAAAAGCGTATTTTTTGTTTTTCAGTTCGTCTTTGAGCAGTTTGGTTACCATACGCATCGCAATGGAACCGACTTCGTACATATCCAAATCGCAGGACGAAATCGTCGGGCGGGAGACGAACGAATACTTGGTTCCGATCACCGAAAGAATTTCGACGTCTTCCGGGACTTTCAACCCTCTGTCCAGAGCCGCATTGCTGATGGCGCAGGCCAACGAATCGCGCGGGCAGATGAAATACCCCTGTCTGACTTTTTTAAACAGTTCGACGAACTGGTAATAGGTTTCGTGATAAGAATCGGTGATCGTCATCGTGTCGAAATTCTTCTCGTCCAGGTCTTCCGTCAGGCTCTTTTCGATGACCTGAATCATCTTTCCCTCGTTCGTGGAACGGAGGAAAGTCGTCTTGACGTCGGACGAGGCGAAATGGCGGCGGATCACGTCTTTCAGCGCCGTCGTGTAATTGAGATAAATGTAACCGACTTTTTCATCGACGTTTTCATAATTTCCGCCGATCAGCACAAGCGGAATCTTGTAACTGAGAATGGTATCGATGTCGCTCTGTTCCAGTTCGTCGTCGAAAACCACCGCGCCGTCGACGTGAGAGGTGACGAGTCTGGCGATCACGTCCTTGGTGTCCTGCTTGGAATGCTTCGTAACGAACAGGGTCGTCTGATAGCCGTAAATCTTGCCGATGTCCACCATGCCGGAAAGAAGAATCGAAATATGCACGTAGTTGACATCCGGAATCACGATGCCGATGTTCGTCGTCCGGTTGGTGGCCAATCCCTGCGCCAGCGCATTCGGCTTATAGCCCAGTCTGGCGATGGTCTCTTCCACCTTTCTCTTCGTCTCCGGAGTCACATTGGACTGATTGTTGATTACCCGGCTGACGGTGGCAAGCGATACGCCCGCCGCTTTTGCAACCTCATAGATGGTCACGCGGTCTTTGTAAATTCCCATATCCGTTCCTCCAAAAAACAAAAAGCGCCTAGTTCGCGCTTTCGATGTGATCTGCTCTCTTCCTATTTCAGATTGTCCAATGCCGTTTTGGCCTTGTTGATAACTCGTTTCGCTTTCGTCGTCAATCCTTCTTCATCCAACGAATCCAAAGCATCTCTGACTTCATCCAGCCCTTCTTGAAGAGAAGTGCCGATAGCTTCTTTTGAAGATTGCATCTGTTCTTTTACCTTCTGACATTTCGTCCGGATCAGATCGCTCATCTCGTCTTTGCAGGCGCAGAGTGATTTGCTCACTACCGCGACGCCCATTCCGACAAGCGATCCCATCGCAAAGGATAAAATCATTTTTCGCATCTTACCACCCCTTAATGAAAATGGCTTTCAGCGCGCAAATTCATTATAAATGAAACGTGTTTCATTGTCAATTCTCGCGCGTTTCCATTTTCTTGTTTTTCGTTTCAAAAAAACGGAAGAAAGCAGAAGGGCGGAAAGCGATCTTTTTTCAAACTAGTGGCGGGATCGCCAGAAAAGTTCTTTCCGTCCCAAAAGTAGTTTATCCGAGAGGAAAATTTCCTATACAAAAAAAGTACCCGCGTTCCGCTCAGCGAGTACTTTCGTTTTCCTTTTACTTTTTCAGTTCTTCGACGATGGCGACGCCGCTGGAAGCGCCGATCCGATCGGCGCCGGCTTCGATCATCTTCAAAAACGTCGCCGCATCGCGGATTCCGCCGCTGGCCTTGACGTGCATCTTTTTGCCGACGGTCTTCCGCATCAGGCGGACGTCTTCTTCGGTCGCGCCGCCGGTGGAAAATCCGGTCGACGTCTTGACGAAGTCTGCTTTGGCTTTTTTGGCCAGTTTGCAGGCGCGAACCTTTTCCTCTTTCGTCAGCAGACAGGTTTCGATAATGACTTTGAGAACCGATTGCCGGCAGGCTCTTCGAATCTTCCGGATTTCATTGAGCACATACTCGTCGTCGTTCTCCTTCAAACGCGAAATGTTGATGACCATATCGATTTCTTCCGCGCCGTCCTTAACGGCCTGTTTGGTCTCGAAGACTTTCGATTCCGTCGACGTCGCTCCCAAAGGGAACCCGATGACCGTACAGACTTTGACGCCGCTGTCTTTCAGACGTTCCGCGCAGAATCCGACATAGCCCGGATTGACGCATACCGAAGCGAATCCGTACCGTTTCGCTTCGTCGCACAAGCGGGCGACGGCTTCGTCGCTGGCGTCCGCTTTCAGCAAAGTGTGATCGATGAATTGACTGTATTCCATATTCTTTCTCTCTTTCTCCTCCTATTATACCGATTCCTTTTTCAATTTGCGACTGTTTAATAAGCGAATCGGATCGATTGGTTCTTTCGACGAAGGAAAGTATTTCAGTTCGCCGTGAACGATTTCGACGGTGATCCGGTCTTTCGGAATCAATTCGCCGTCGAGATTGAATTCCAGTTTCGGCAGGATTTCCATTTCGACCTTTTTGCACCGCACGCGCTCGACGTATTTCGTCGTCGCTAGTTTTCCCTTTTTGAATCGGATCAGAAGAGGAAGGAGTTTGATCCTTGAAAACTTCCGGATAATGACGAAGTCGATCCAGCCGTCGCGCGGATCCGCGTCCACGCAAAGAGGCATCATGCCTCCGCCCCAACGGCCGTTGCAGCAATCGACCATGAAGAACTTTTTCTCCTCTTCTTCCCGATCGTCGACGCGAAAGCGGATCGTCGGGAATTTAATGAAGAAAATCGTCAGAAAGAGGCTGACGTGATAACTCAGACGACTCTTGAAATGCTTCCGGATTCTGGCTTCTCTTTTCAGCAGTTGAATATCGAATCCGCTGCCGACGAGATTGAAGGCGCGGCGGTCTCCCGCTTTCAGATAATCAAGATGAACCGGCTCTTTTCCGATGATGTTGTCCAGACATTCGTCGATATCGGCGCTGAATCCAAGCGTACGGGCGAAATCGTTTCCGGTACCCGCGACGATGAACCCGATCGGAATTCGCGTATCGAGCCCGTTGAGAACTTCCAGATATGTTCCGTCTCCGCCGAAAGCGATGACGGCCTCGCAATCCTTTTCGGCGCAGGCTTCACGGGTCAGTTCGGTGGAATGTCCGGGATAACGGCTGATCATCAGTTTGTAATCGATCTTCCTCGCGTCCAGTTTTTCTTTCAGCACGTCCAAAGACGCCTGCCCGATTTTCGATTTTCTTTTTCCAGAAACGACAACGTAATACATAATAATCCCTCAAATCTTCTCTATCATAGCACAATTCGTCCGAATGCGCATCACGAGGGCATAAAAAAAGCCGATTTCCGCTCGGCTTCGAGATTCCGCTTATTTGCTTTTGACTTCGACGATTTGTTTGCCGTCGTAGTATCCGCATTCCGGACAGACGCGGTGCGAAACAATCGTTGCCCCGCAATGAGAGCATTTCGTCAGGCCGGTAACGGTCAGTTTGAAATGCGTTCTGCGCATTCTCTTTGTTGTTTTGGATGTTCTTCTGAATGGAACTGCCATTTTTACACACCTCCCAAAGTCATTTTTTCGACACGTTGACTATTTTATCTTAATCGTATTCGGGTGTCAACTAAAAACGGAAATAAAATTCAATTCACCCCGACTTCTTTTTTAGCCTCCTTTTGACTTCAAAAAGCGAAAAAAGGGCGAAAATTCAAAGCAAAACGATTCATCGATCCGGCGTTTCCTTTTCGTAAATCACTTTCACGTACCGGCCGCGAAGATCCGTTTCGCTCGGGAAGGACACTTCCAGATAGTTGGAAGAGTATCCCCGGCAAAGATGGCGCTCCCGATCGTAGGTTTCGACGATCACGTCGACTTCCTTTCCGACAAAGCGGTCTTCGTATTCCGCTTTCAGATGTTTGCCTAACGCGATCAAACGGTTTACCCGTTCCTTTTTGATCGGTCCGGGCACCTGATCCGGCATGGAAGACGCCGGCGTCGAAGGCCGGGGCGAATACGGAAAAACGTGCAGATAATCGAACCCGCACCGACGAATGAAAGCGCACGTCTCTTCAAACTCGCGTTCTCCTTCGCCCGGGAAGCCGACGATCACGTCGCAAGCCAACGCGATATCCGGCAAAGCGTCGCGGATTTTTTTCAAATCGGCATAAAAAACGTCCGTCGTATATTTCCGGTTCATCTTCCGGAGAATCTTCTCGCTTCCCGACTGCAACGGAATGTGGAGATGTCTGGCGATGGCCGGATAGGTCTTTAAAAGGTCGACGAATTCATCGTCGATCTGGCTGGCTTCCAGCGAAGAAATCCTCAGCCGCTTCAAGTCCGGAAAAGCGCTCAGAATCGCCCGTATCAAGCGGTTCAATGTCGTTTTTTCTGCGAAATCCGCGCCGTAACTTGCCATGTCGATGCCCGTCAGGACGATCTCCGAATACCCGTTTTGAATCAGCCTTCCGATCTCTTCCAGAATGTCTTCTTCCCGACGGCTTCGGGTATTCCCCCGCGTATACGGAATCACGCAATACGAGCAGAAATTATTGCACCCGTCCTGGATTTTGACGAAAGCGCGGGTGTTTTCCTGGTAGGAATCGATTTCCAGGCATTCGTATGTCCGATGAAACGAATCGCTTTCCACCCGGACGACGGGTTGATCCGATTGCCTCGCCTCGTCCAGCAATTCGACGATCCGATCCCTAAAAGAAGTGCCGACGACGACGTCGACTCCTTCGATCGATGCGACCTGATCCGGGTGAAGTTGCGCATAGCACCCCATCACGAAGATTCTCGCAGACGGATATTGCTTTTTCAGCGAATGGATCTTCTGACGCGACTTGCTCTCTCCCGTCAATGTCACCGCGCAAGTGTTGATCACGATCAGATCGCATCTTTCGTCCGGACTTTCGGTATAGCCGTGCCGCTTCAAAATCCGGCAGACGGCTTCGGTTTCGTACGCGTTGACCTTGCACCCGAGACTGAAATGCTTATAGTACTTCATCGCTGTCTTTTCCTTGTTTGCTGATCCGATCTTTCTTCAAATAATCCTTCGCCATTTTATGCCGGAGATAGAGATAGGTCTTTTTGGAAATGAATCCGTTGTCGTGAAGCGCCTTTACGAATTCCAGTTCGTCGTTTTCGTAAAACTTTTCGACGACTTTTTCGATCCGCTGAATGATCTGATGCTGATCCGTCTGCGCGATGTAACGATCGAAAAGCGGAATTTCCATATCCAATCTGCCCTGATCGTTGATGATGTAGATCGTTTCAAAATCGCAATGGTAAAAGGCGGAAGAAGATTTGTCCTTCCGGATCAGGATCAGCGAAGTGAACGGAGAATCGTAAAGATCGAGCGAATAGGTATCGAAGAGATCGACGCAGGAAGTTTTCGGTTTTTCAATCAGTTCGTTGTAAGGATATTCCAGAATCTTACTGCACTCTTCGTTGTAAATCAGGTTCAGGGAACGGGAAAAAACAGGAATGTAAATCCGCGATTTTTCCATCGGAAAATAAGGCGCCGTATTTTCGTCTAACAACGCCCAGATTTTCTTTTTGATCGACTCGTCCCTTGATTCGCCGTCCGACGCGTCCGCTTCCTCGGCATAGGTTTTCAATTTCGATTCGATCAGTTCCTTGTTGCGCATCGCTTTGAGAATGATATTGGCCTGAATGATCCGAAACGGATTCGTCTCGTTCAGGGAAAAACGGTAATAGGAAAGAATCGACGAAAAAGACGGAGCGTTTTTCAGATAAAAACGGTATTCTTCGCTGTCGTGAAGCCTGACTTTCTTTCTTTTGTTCAAAACCGAATAAAGCATAACTCATTCTCCTTCCATTCGACTGCCGATGAGGCTCAATGCGTAGAACGTCGCCGTTTCGCTTCTCAGAATCCGCTTTCCCAACGAGACCGGTCGATAGCCTTGATTTTGCGCGAAAACGACCTCTTCCGGAGAAAACCCGCCTTCCGATCCGATGAGAATACCGACGGACGCCTCCTTTTTCATTCCTTCCAGCGCGGACAGAAGGCTCGTGCCGGTTTCATTTTCGTAAGCGATCAGCGCGACGTCGAAGCGATATTCGCCGATCCGGTCGAAAGGGACGACTGACTCCACGCGGGGAATGCGAAGTCTCCGCGATTGTTCGGCGGCCTCTCTGACGATGCTTTGGAACCGTCGGATCTTCCGCTCGACGTCCTCCCGACGGATTTTCGCCACACAGCGTTCCGATTGCACCAGAACGATTTCGTCGACGCCCAGTTCCGTCGCTTTCTGCAACACCAGATCGAGTTTATCCCCTTTCGGAAGACAATACAACAGCGTGACGCTTCCCGGAAGTTCCCGATCTTCTTCCAACTCGCTCACTTTTTCCGCGAAAAGGGGATCGATCGAGCGGATTCTACAAAGATACGGCTTTCCCCCTTCGATGCAGACGATCGAATCGTCCGGTTTCATGCGCATCACCCTGACGATATGCCGGACCTGCTCTTCGGAAAAAACGAGACTTCCGTCTTCCGCGCTTCCGACGAAATAGCGTTGCATCAGTCCTTCCTCATTTCTTTCAGCAAGGCGATCTCCTGTTTATATCCGTCGAGTTCGTTCGGCGTTTCCAGAAGAAAAGGCAGGTCTTTGAGTTTCGGGTGATTGACGATTTTCTCAAATGTTCCGATTCCCACATAACCCAAGCCGATTTTTTCGTGCCGATCCTTGTGACTCCCCCGCGGATTCTTGCTGTCGTTGAGATGAATGACTTTGAGCCGGTCAAGACCGATGATGCGGTCGAATTCGTCCAGAACGCCGTCAAGGTCTTCGTCGATCGGATAACCGCCGTCGAAAACGTGGCAGGTGTCGAGGCAAACGCCGATCCGCTCTTTCAGTTTCACGCGGTCGATGATCGCCCTGAGTTGTTCAAACGAAGCGCCGATCTCGCTTCCCTTTCCCGCCATGGTTTCCAGAAGAACCACCGTTTTCCCCTCGGGCTTCATCGCCTGATTCACCAGATCGGCGATCCGGTCGATGCCGACGGATACGCCCTGACCGACATGGCTGCCCGGATGAAAATTGTAGTACACGGAAGGTAATCGGTCCAGCGTATGCAGATCTTCTTCAAAGACCTTCAAAGCGAATTCGAGAACGCGCGGATCGGAAGAAGCGCAATTCAGCGTATACGGTGCATGAGCGACGATCGGCGCAAAATCGCGCGAAAGTGCAATGAATTCGTTCAGATCTTCTTCGTTCACCGGCTTGGCTTGCCCTCCGCGCGGATTTCGGGTAAAGAACTGAAACGTATTCGCGCCGATCGCGCAAGCCTGGCGATACATTTTCACGTATCCGCCGCCGGAAGAAAGATGACATCCGATCTGAAACATACACAACACCTCATTCGTACTCATCTTATCATATTCTTCGCCGGATAAACAGAAAAAAGGTGAAGCGGAGTTGATAACTTCGCATTCACCTCTTTTTTCTCTACGCTTTGACGAAGACGAAATGCCCGTCTCGGAAAGAGACGGTAACCTTCGATTTCGGGCCCAGTCTTCCGGCGATGATGTCGCGCGCCAGCGGCGTTTCAATCTCTTTCTGGATATACCGTTTCAACGGACGCGCCCCGTAGATGCGGTCGAAGCCCTGTTCGACGATGACTTTCATCGCCGAATCGTCCAAAGAGACGCGGATTTCCTGCTGTTGCAGGCGCTCGTCGAGTTCGTTCATGAACTTCCGGACGATCTTTCCGATGACCTCTTCGTTCAGCGAATTGAAGTAGACGATGTCGTCGATCCGATTCAGGAATTCCGGTTTAAAATGCTGCCGGAGTTCGTAAGCCACCTTGCTTCGCGCATTTTCATCGTTCCCCTCCAAAAGGTACTGGCTTCCCAGATTGCTCGTCATGATGATAATGGTATTCTTGAAGTCGACGATCCGTCCTTGCGAATCGGTCAGACGACCGTCGTCCAGCACTTGAAGCAATACGTTGAAGACGTCCGGGTGCGCTTTTTCGATTTCATCGAGCAGCACGATCGAATACGGTTTTCTCCGCACCGCTTCGGTCAACTGACCGCCCTCTTCGTAACCGACGTATCCCGGAGGCGCACCCAAAAGACGGGAAACCGAGAACTTTTCCATGTATTCCGACATATCGATCCGGATCATCTGGTTTTCGGAATCGAACAGATGCAAAGCCAGCGATTTGGCCACCTCGGTTTTTCCCACGCCCGTCGGTCCTAAAAAGAGAAAACTTCCGATCGGACGGTTCATGTCGTTGATTCCCGCACGGGAACGAAGAATCGCATCGCACACTTTGTCCAGCGCTTCGTCCTGACCAATCACTCTTTGAGCCAGATTATCCTTTAAAGACAGGAGTTTGGCCGATTCGCTCTGTTTCAGTTTGCTTAACGGAATCCCCGTCCATTTGGAGATCACTCCGGCGATGTCTTCTTCTTTGACGACCTCGTCGAGCATTTTTTCTTCGTCAGACCCGGCCGCGCTGTTCTTTTCGATCCGCTTTTCCAGTTCGGGAATGACCGAAAATTTCAGACGGCTCGCTTCTTCGTAATCTGCCTGATTCATCGCTTTTTCCAGATCCAGACGGGCTTTTTCCAGATCGCTTTTCGCGGTTTTGGCTTTGGTCAATTCTTCTTTTTCCCGTTGCCATTTCGCCGTGAACTGCGCCTGTTCTTCCTTTAAATCCGCCATTTCCTTATCCAATTTTTCCAGGCGTTTCCGGCTGACGTCCGAATCTTCCTTGCTCAGAGAAATTCTTTCGATCTCCAACTGCGCGATCTTGTGGTTGATTTCGTCGAGTTCGACCGGAAGAGAGTCGATCTGCATCCGGACCGCCGCGCAGGCCTCATCGACCAGATCGATGGCCTTATCCGGAAGAAACCGATCGGATATATAACGGTCGGACAAAACCGCCGCCGAAACCAGCGCCGAATCGAGAATCTGGACGCCGTGATGATTTTCGTAACGCTCTTTCAATCCTCTCAGGATCGAAATCGTGTCTTTGACCGTCGGTTCTCCGACCGGCACTTTCTGCATTCGCCGCTCGAAAGCCGGATCCTTTTCGATGTATTTCCGGTATTCGTCCAGCGTCGTCGCGCCGATGCAATGCAGATCGCCCCGCGCCAGCATCGGTTTGAGCAGATTCGCCGCGTCCATCGCTCCGTCGGTTTTCCCCGCGCCGATCAAAGTGTGAATTTCATCGATAAACAAGATGATTCTTCCTTCCGACTTTTTGATTTCGTTGAGCGTCGCTTTCAGCCTTTCCTCGAATTCTCCCCGATATTTGGCTCCGGCGATCAACGACCCGAGATCCAGTTCAAAGATCGTTTTGTCTTTCAGGGAAAACGGAACGTCCTTTTTGAAAATCCGCCAGGCCAGACCTTCGACGATCGCCGTCTTGCCGACGCCCGGTTCTCCGATCAGCACCGGATTGTTCTTGCTTTTTCGCGAAAGAATCTGAATCACCCGGCGGATCTCTTCGTCGCGCCCGATGACCGGATCGATCTTTCCTTCCGCGACGTCTTTCGTCAGATCGCGTCCGTACTTCTTCAACGTTTCGTATTTTTCCTCCGGATTCTGGTCGACCACTTTCTGTCCTCCCCGAATCTCGTCGATGGCCTTTTTCACTTTGCCCTTTTCAAAGTTCCGAATCGCCGTCAATTTGTTCAAAATCGAATGACGGGTATCGAAAATCGCCAGAATCAGATGTTCCACGCTGATAAAACTATCCGAATAGGCTTTTTTATATCGATCGGCGTTGCTGAGCAACTGGTTCAGGTCGTTGGACAGATACATGTTGTCGATGCTTTGACTCTTCGCTTTGGACTGAATAAAGCCCTGGACGGTTTCGTTGAACAGCGAAGCGTCCGCGCCGATTTTTCTCAGAACGTTTTTCAGCATCGAATCCGGATCCGAAAGCATCGCCGCGATCAGATGCGGCACGTCGATTTCGCAGGAAAAATTCTCTTTGGCCTTCTCCTGAGCCGAAGACAGCACGCTCATTGCTTTTTCGGTAAATTGATTTTCCATAAATCTCACCCTCCTTTTTAGCACTCGTAATCCGCAAGTGCTAAATCCAGTATAACACTTTTTTTAGCACTGTCAATATTCGAGTGCTATTTTGTGTTTCTTTTTTTAATTCTATTCCTGTCGGTCAAATTTAAGTTTCTCGCGAATATATTGAACTGAGGTGAAAAAAAGATATGTTTTTCCATTTTGTAAAAAAAGGCGATACGGTTTCCCGGCTGAGCCGGCAGTACAATGTGCCGATGAACCGCATCATCGCCGACAACAATCTCGAAGAGCCCTATTCTCTGGTCGTCGGAGAATGCCTGATCATTCGGCCGAAGACCCGCGTTTACATCGTCAAGCCGGGCGATACGATCGACAAGATCGCCGAAAAATTTTCGATTCCGGGCGAACAACTGATCAAAGACAATTCCATTTCCGATCCGACGCGCATTCAGATCGGAACCCGGTTGGTTCTGAATTACGACAATTCCGATAAAAAGGCGATTATCGCCAACGGATTCTGCTATCAGGGGATCACCAATTCGACGCTGAACAAAGAACTGCCTTCGCTCAGTTACGTTTCCCCGTTTGCCTACCGGATCGGAAACGAAGGCAATCTGATCGCTTTGGACGATTCGCGAATTATACAGAAAGCAAATGATTACGATACCGAGCCGATGCTCGTCGTCGCCAACGTCAAAGAGACCGGCGGCTTTTCCACCGATCTGTCCACCCGCATTCTCCGAACCCCTTCGGTTCAGGATACCCTGATCGGCGAAATCAACCAAACGATCCGGCGAAAGGGGTACAAGGCGCTGTGCATCGATTTTGAATACGTCGACGAAGACGACAAAAAGAATTACGCCGATTTTCTTTCCCGCGTCAAATCGGGAATCGACGTCCCTCTCTTCGTCGCCCTTGCGCCGAAGATCAGCGATCAGCAGACCGGACGTCTCTACACCGCGCACGATTACTATGCGATCGGAAACATCGCCGATTATGTCATTCTGATGACCTATGAATGGGGTTATACCTACGGAGAACCGATGCCTGTCGCACCGTTGAATCAGGTGAAAAACGTAATCCGTTACGCGAAAAGCAAGATCGACGTCGGAAAGATCATCATGGGGATTCCGAATTACGGATACGACTGGACGCTTCCTTATCAGAAAGGAACCAAGGCGGAAAGTCTGTCCAACGTCGACGCCATCGCGCTAGCGAAAAAGTACAATTCCGAGATCCGCTTCGATTCCACCAGTCAGACACCTTACTTTCATTATAAAAAAGACAGCAAGACGCACGTGGTTCACTTTGAAGACGCCTGTTCCGTCAATGCCAAATTCAATCTGGTGCTGGACGAAAACCTCAGAGGAATCTCGATCTGGACGATCACAACTTACTTCCCGCAACTCTATCTTTTGATCGACGAATACTTCGAAGTTAAAAATAATTCATAAAAATATTTCTAATTTGAAAAAAATATATTATAATAGGCGGTAAGCCGACTTAGCTCAGCTGGTAGAGCAACTGAATCGTAATCAGTGGGTCGGGGGTTCAATTCCTCTAGTCGGCACCATCGGATTAAAATACGCGGATTTCTCCGCGTTTTTTGTTGTTTTCTGGATCCGTTGATACAGATTTGATACAGTTTTTCTAAAAAACAGTTTCAGTCTGCCGTTAAGGCAGCAATCCATTTATCGATTCTTTCAAGGATCATTTTTTGCTTTTCTTTGGTAAGATCGATGCAGACGTCCATTGTGACATTGTGAAACTTGTGTCCGAGATACTTTCCGATGTCTTCAAATAAAATTCCTTCGGCATACAGGTAACTGGCTATTCCGTGCCGCAGGCTATGAAAGGGGCAAAAGTAACAAACAGAGATAAAGTCCACATTTACGATTTCATGAAGGATCGAAAGACGAATCAAAAGAATTATCAGGATTTAGGCAATAAAAAAGACCGAACTGAATCGGTCAGTGCCAGGCAAGGTTCACACACCCGAAAATCGGGAGGTTAGGGTGAGACTGATAAAGCCGGACTTACTTATGCTCGATCCTAGTGCCCTAAGTGATGATTGAATCACTGAGAGCAATCATACAGAGGTTTAGCCAGTTTGTCAAGAGAAGGAGGAAAAGAAACCGAACGAAAAGAAGCGAGACCCAGTAGAAAGAAATCCGAAAAAGGTATGTGGAAAAAGCGAAAAAAGGTCAGACGTCTGGTCAAAAAAGAAAAAAAGAACTGATTGCTCAGTTCTCAGCGCAGTGTTTCATACCCATTCTTGAAGAATGAGACCAGGACGAGCCTAATATACCGGCTGAATGTGTAACGCTCATAGAGAACACCCATCCTGAGTCAGACGTCTGACTAACAGATAGTCCAATGAATCAAAAAGAAAAAATCAAGGAGAAAAAAAGAAAACGCCGAAGTCCATGCGAAGAAAGACAGCACAAAAAAGCAGAAGAATCTTCCTGACAAAGAGTCAGAAAACATTGGATGTCGAAAAAACGAAAAATCCGTTTTTGCCCTTAAAAGTTAGTAAAAAAAGCCAACTACTTTAATATTATTCAGGTGCAAATTTCAAAATGCAAATTAGAATAACAAATTCGGCTTGGAAACCCGCGCACGAATACGCGAAGTCCCGTTTCCTCTTCTTTCTTTTTGATGCTTTTTATAAAAAAGGGCCTGAAACCTTTTGTTTCTGTACAGCCCTGCTTTTTCGATGCTGGCGCCCTTGACAGGATTCGAACCTGCGACCTACGGTTTCGGAAACCGGCACTCTATCCAACTGAGCTACAAGGGCAATGGTTCGTCGATTATCGACGAACGCAATTCTTATTTAATCACATTTCGACGGCGAAATAAAGCATTTTGCGCTTTTAAAACGGATTTGATGCTTCCCTCACAGTTTTTCAAGCCAACGGCGGACTTCTCCGACCGGCGTAATCATTTTCTCGCCGCCCGAAGAATCGAAACGGATATCCATTCCGTTTCGGACGATCGCGCCGACGCAGTTTTCCTCGATGTCTTTCAGGGCATGACCTTTCCAGCCTCCGTGCGTCTGAAACGGAACGACGATCTTTCCTCTGAAATTCTCCGTTTTGCAGAAAGTCAGCACGGCAGGTGCCATCGTATACCACCAGGTCGGCGTTCCGATAAGGATTCTCTCATAATCGGAAAGATCGTGTTTCAACGGGCGGATCTCCGGCATAAAGCCGCTTTCCACTTCACTTTGCCCTTGATCGACGATCGCTTCGTAACTGCCGGAATAAGGAGTTACCGTCTCGATCTCATCAAGGTCGGCGTGAAGATACTCCGCCGCCATTTCCGCGATTCTTTTCGTATTCCCTCTTGAAAGGGAATAAAAGACCACCAGTGTTTTCATTCCTCAGTCCCCAAACAATCGTATTCGCTTTCGTTAACCCGTTCCAGCCATTCCGTTTTCGTCTCTTCGCCCGGAACTTCAACGGCGATATGGCTGAACCACGAATCCTTTTGGGCGCCATGCCAATGCTTGACGTTGGCCGGAATGGTTACGACGTCTCCGGGGATAAGCCTCTGCGCCGGTTTTCCCTCTTCCTGATACCAGCCTTCGCCTTCGACGCAAAGAAGGATCTGACCTCCGCCTTTCGTCGCCCGATGAATGTGCCAATCGTTCCGGCATCCCGGTTCAAAGGTAACGTTAGCCAGAAACACTTTGCACGTTTTCGGATCATTCAGAGGCTTTAAATAGGATTTCCCGGTGAAATGTCGGGCAAACGCGATGTTCGGATCGCCCATTCCGAACAAACCGCCGTGATTTTCGGACGATTCTTCATCCGCGTAAACCTCTTTGGCGAGGCGGAAAACCGCCCAGGCATTCGGCCAACCCGCATAAAAAGCGGCATGCGTAATCAGTTCCGCAATCTCTTCTTTGCTGATGCCGTTGTCTTTCGCGGCCATCAAATGATGTTTCATCGAAGAATCGACGATTCCCTTTCCCATCAGTACGCTGATCGTGATCATCGATCGGTTCTTCAACGATAAACGATCCACCCTCGACCAGACTTCACCGAACAGAACATCGTCGTTCAGTTCCGCGAATTTCGGCGCAAATTCGCCCAATGCATTTCTTCCTGCCGTTTGCTTTTTCATTCTCTATGCCCTCCTTTGATCTCTTCCTGTCCTCGTACCAATCCGGCGAACCACTCCACGGTGTTCGGATCGCTGTGCGAGAAAAACGAACTCGTCTTCCGATCTAACGACGCGATTCTCTGCATGTCTTCATCGGAAAGTTCAAAATCGAAAATGTCGAAATTCTCTTTCATCCGCTCGATATGCGTCGATTTCGGTATGGCGATGATCTGCCGTTGCATATTCCAGCGCAGGATCGTCTGCGCCGCCGTTTTTCCGTATTTCTTCCCGATTTCCTCGATGACGGGTTGATGAAACAGATTTCCTCGTCCTTCGCCAAACGGCGCCCACCCTTCGATCCGGACGCCGTATTTTTCCATCCACTTCTGAGCGTCTGTCTGTTGATTGAACGGATGCGTTTCCACCTGATTGACCATCGGGCGAACCGATGAAAAGGCACAGAGATCGACTAGTCGGTCCGGATAAAAGTTCGAAACGCCGATCGCGCGAAGTTTACCCGCCCTGTACAACTCTTCCAACGCCCGCCAGGCGCCGTAATAATCGCCGAATGGTTGGTGCAAAAGCATCAAATCGATATAGTCCGTTTGCAGTTTCCGAAGGGATTCTTCTACCGATCTTTTTGCGTTTTCGTAACCGTAATTCTCGATCCAGACTTTGGACGTCAGAAAGATTTCCTCTCTTGGAACGCCCGACTCGACGATCGCCGTTCCGACTTCTTCTTCGTTGTAATAGGCCTGCGCCGTATCGATGTGACGGTATCCGGTTTTCAGCGCATCGAGGACGCAACGCGCGCAATCCTCTTTGGCGATCTGATAGGCCCCGTATCCCAGTTGCGGTATCCGGACTCCGTTGGATAATGATAGTTCGTTCATGGATTTTCCTCCTTACTCTCGAGCCAAACGTTTGGCTCCGCTTTGTTCAAAAAGGTTACCTGCTTCCGCGTTTCTGTCCGCGCAACCCGTTTCACCGCGACGGCAAACGACGGGAATTCTCCCGCCCTTTCAGTCCTTCTTCTCCTTTTGTCGCAGTTCGTAAATGACGAAATCGATCCGGTCGATCAGACGGCCCTGTTCGTGCATGGCATCCAAAAGATCGCGTCGGAGTCGGTTCAGAATGCGGATCTGCCGATCCGGAAACGCGGATAAAGCCCAGAATTCAGCCGTCTGTTCCGGACTGAGTCCTGCTTTCCGAAGAAGAGCGATCAAGGCGATTTTTTCCACCGAAGAATCATCGTAGCCGTCTGACTCGCCGAGAATTCCCTGTCCCTCATAAAAACGAATCTCGTCTTCATCGGTCAGTTTCAGAAAATTCAACTCGTCTTTTTTCATCGCTCTTTCCAAGTATCGGTACCTTTCTCACACTTCCAGTATAAACAGCGCGAAATAAAAAGAAAAATACTTGCTTCGCATCAACTATTATGCCCAAAAAGCATGATAATGTCCTCTGTAAATTTTTTAACCGCGCGATTCAACGGTTGATACTTTTTCCAAATGATAAACGAGGACAGTTGAATCGCCGGAAAGAAAGGCCGGAAGCAAGTTCCGTAATGGCTCGTTTCACTCATCGTGCTTTCGATCGTAAAGACGTATCCGACATTTTGCCGGGCAAAATGTGCCGCGTTGTTGATTAAATCAAACGTCGCGATCACATTCAGGCGATCGTACTTTTCTCCCAGCGCATGACGATAAAATGACTGAACGGAGGGACGCTTATTCGCCACGATCGGTAGTCCCATCAGGTCGTCGATCGTGATGAAATCTTTTTTCGCAAGAGGCGATCGGTCGCTCATCAGAATGCCGCATCGGTCGTCGATGCCGAGTCGGACGAAATTGTATTTATCGATATCTCCTGGTTCCACCAGCAATCCGATATCCAGTAACCCTCTGTCCAATCCTTCTTTGACGCGATCGGCGATGTCGGACTGAATATCGAAAGTAACTTCGGGATATTTTTTCTGAAAAGATGTAATCAGTCGCGGAAGGATCTCCGCCGATCTGGCCTCTGCCGCGCCGATCGAAATCACACCGCTTAAATGATCGTCCTGTTGCTGAAACTCTTTTTCGATCTTGTCTTCCAGATCGATCATCTCCTCCGCACGTCGGCGAAGAAGCATTCCTTCCTCTGTCAACGTGATTTTCCGTTTTCCGCGTTCAAAAAGGCAAACGCCCAATTCCGCTTCTAAATCGGCCAGTTGTCTGGAAAGGGTCGGCTGGGTGATGAACAGCGCTTCCGCCGCTTTGGAGATATTTCCTTCTCTGGCTAAGGTTAAAAAATATCGCAGTACTCTGATTTCCATACGTTTCTCCTCTCAGATTTATTATATCAAAAAGAAGAATACGTGCAACACCATGCTTTCAGAGCATATAACCCTTCGGGAACATTTTCATTCCGATTCTCGTTGGCAGACCGATCTTTTCAAAGCCTGCACTTAGTAGGAATCGCCTTTCATTCGATTGCAACGGCGGCATAATGTTTGCAAATTATCCGGTGTGCTTTTTCCTCCTTTGGCTATGGGTTTGATATGATCGATTTCCAAGTCGGCAAATCGGTCGCTCCTGCCGCAAAGGCAACACCGATAGCCGTCTCTTTGATAGATAAAAAACCGCATTTTTTTGAAACTCTTAATTTGAGAAGAGAAACGAAAACAGAAGCCCCTAAAACGACAATCAAAAGAGGATCCAAAGAACAATCACTTTTTACCTCTATAAGGCAAATCTATACAAGATTGACTATACTTTCATTATAAAGTAAAGGCCTGATTTTTTTAGCCATTTTAACCGGAAAATCGAAATTTTTCTTATTATCCTCCAATACACATCATAATGCTTTCAAATATGGCAATCTGCGCTTCTATGCTTGCACTTCTTGGAGCAAGAAAAGGAAAAATAGAAAATATGCAGTTTCTCATTGTGCATTAACCCAATAGATTTCTTCTTACACTTTCGCGCTGGATTTCACAGTGACCTTTTGGGCAAATTCAATTACTTGCCTCTTCCTCTTGTGCTTCACCCATAGATATTGCTCTAACCCTGAAAGGGCAAGATGGAAGACCATACCAAAACCAAACATCATGATGATCGTGTCCATTGTAAACTTAATGGTTTCCCCTATATAGCATCCAAACCAAACCCCATAGTAAAGGAAGTTTACAAAAACGCTGTTTATTGCATTTAGATAGGTTGCTCCCTTACCCACAAATATCGAATCGGGAATGACGCATAGGAGATAAGCAATATAAAACGGAATAAGTTTAATGGTAATTAAGAAGATTTCATTGTAGTTTTCCAATCTTTGAACATATCTAAAAAATAAAGACCATAAAGGAATCGTAATCGCCCAAGCAATGACGGAGAATGTTGCGATCAGATAATAATTCTTTTGTTTCAATGAAGAATAATCATCCTTGCAATCGCTCTTGATGACTTCACTCAGAGAGGTTACCGGAATGAGTAGCCACCCCCAAATGAAGTTATTGGCAACCCAGTAGTTACCTTGTTCTAAGACCATGTTCACCATTCTTGCCACCATGAGAACATAGACAATGTTATCGATAAATTGCTGCGTCCCTGAAAATAATCCCCTGAGTCCAATGCTTCCTAAATCTTTTCTGTCATCCTTTTTGAATCCTGAGACATGAATGAGTTTCTCCAAATAAAGAACCACTATGCCAACGATTAAAAGAACGGCATTGGAAATTATGTTAGCAACGGCTATTCCGTTCACTTCTAAAAAAGGGACCAAAGCAAAATCGCCTATGATGGCTACCAGAACTTTTATGCCCATAAAGATATACACATTCTTGCTCTTACCAACCGTTATAAAGACCACATTGATGAAGGTAGGAATAATGCCTATTACGAACGAAAGCGTCTCTAACATTAAATAACTGTTTATGGCTTCCACATCTGCTTCTTTCGGGTTCATCAGGCTGATCAGATGTCTGCCATAAAAGAACACGATTAAACTAAATAAAGCATAAATAGCAAAGACTGTAAGGCCGAACTTGAATACTGAATTTGGAAACTTTTCCTTGCTATTCTTATATATCTTGTTTAAGACCGAGTAAAGAGGGACGATTAAAAATGCCCTTATCGTTTCATCGATCAGATCGAACCATTCCATCTGACCAAGGATATCGATCCCTTCAGTGGAAACAGTCGAAGATACGATTGCCGTCGATAGGGTTTGATAGATTGCAGGCACTAATGCTAAAAGGCATAGGGAAACAAATAAACTCCACTTGAAAGATTTCAAATCAATAAAAAGATTTTTAAGTTCAGTAACAAGATTCACCGTTCCATACTCCTCTCAAAGTTTAAGCAATATTATATAAAAAATCCAATAATTACTCAATGAGTTTTTATGCATTCTTCACCGCTTCCGCCCTCTTTATTTACTAGCGCGCAAGACGAATGAAAAAGTTTGCGAGGAATTGACGAGCGCTACGGCTTCATTTGGCGATAAAATAAAAATAGATCATTCTAAATTAAAAATATAATGTCTCTTAGTTTGCTATGTATAGTGAACTACACTTCAATGTTGAACAAATGGCTTTATTTCACACAGACAAATAAATTGAGATTTACCAACTTTGTTTATTAAAGTTGCTCAATACGCTTTTGTATTATGCAATAAATATACCTTGCGTCGGCTTCTCCATCGAAAGCGATAAATTCATCACAATCAGGCTCGGATTTGCTGCAACCGATTGCAAGTTCTTTTTGATCAATTTGGATATCAAAGAAATAATCTTGATATTTGGCTTGTATACCTATATCTTTAATATTGTCAAACCAGTCTATATGAATTTCTATTTTTGACAACCCCACCTTTTTTAGTTCTATTATCAGATTGCCTGATAAATAGTCTTTTAATATTAAATCAAAATTAGAAAAATGATCTTCTCGTTCTTTCAAATAATCCGCTATCTTTTTCTTTTTTCCAATCAACATAAGTTTTTACTCCGCTAAATTACTGTTTATCGTACATCTCTTATACCACAAAGATCGAATACAAGCAACATATATAATCAACATGATTATTCCGATAGAAAAAAAGAAATCCGGGCTAATCGTTTGTTACAAATCTTTGGTTTAGATTTAATTTTTTGGAAAATTTCAATTGACATGGTGCCCCTGACAGGAGTCGAACCTGCGACCTGCGGTTTAGGAAACCGACGCTCTATCCAACTGAGCTACAGAGGCATCGCGGATTTATTTTAATCAATCCAAAAACATCTTTCAAGAATTTCGCCTTTATCTCTGCACATTCAACGAAAGAACTTCTTCTTTCAAAGGCGCGATCTCCCGGATTTCCATCGGTTCAAGCATCACTTCTTCTTCATGGTAATCTTCGGAAAACTCGTAGACCAACTTGGCTTTGACTCTGATCCACGAACGATCTTTCAACGGCATATTCAATGTCGATTTAACCAAAAAGCCGCAAAGTTGTATGTCGTTCGCGCAACAATTCATCACCTTTCTTCCGCCGATAAAAGTTCCTTCCGGAAGTTCTTTCGACTGAAAAACCTGCATGTTGTATTCCACGATTTTATTTTCATACCGTTCTTTGTGATCGAACGTATCGATATAAAAAGTGGCAAAGTCGTCGTCTTCGATCTGAATGACGGGTTCGTCGACGGAATACGGAAGCGGTTCCTCGAAAGCCTCTGATGCGCGCATATTTCGATCCATGATCATAAACTGCGCGTTGCCGTTGATCATGCGCAATGCGGTACGATACGGCTCGATCTCTTTCTGCGCGTCTTCACAGCGAATGAAGACGACAACCTGGCTACGCTTGATGATATCGACGAATTTCTGCCTCATATTGTTGAAATAAACGCCGAACGTCGAAGCGTCGATAAAATAGATGACTTGCAGAATCTCCAATTCCGAAGGAAACCGCAGTTGCTCCAAATCCCACATTCCGTTCATTTCGATGACGACGCGATCCGGTTTCGTCTCTTTCAAAAGCCGACTGATTTTTTTGTAGTCGAATTCTTCCAGCGATGAAAAATAGGCGATATCGGTGCGATAATCGGCTTTCAACAGGCGGGCGTCATAGGAAATTTCGCCTTCTTCACAGACCAAAAGCAACGTTTTGCCGTCAAATCCGTCGCTTTTGATCGTGTCGGTGATAAACGTCGTTTTCCCGGAATCCAGAAATCCGTCGATGAAAAAGACCGGTATTTTTTTCATAATTACTTCGCCTTCTTTTCAAATTCATCCTCGATTCGCGGCGTATCGATCTTCGATCCGATCACGACGATGCGACCGGTGACATCCGCCTCGCACTCGCGAAGCGAATAATCGCCCGCGACATAATCGAAAGAGTACCAGACACCCTCTTTTCCTTTCAGAATGCCTTTGCTTCTGAGGATCGTACCGATGCTTTCGTCAGTTTTCAAAAATTCGAGGAATCCGATCAGATTCTCTTTGGAAATCGTCCGGACGGTTTCTTTTCCCCACGAGGTAAACACTTCGTCGGCATGATGATGACCGCAACAATCGTGATCGTGATGATGTCCGTGTTCCTCTTCGTGTTCGTGATGATGTTCGTGGTGAGAAGAACACGCCTCGTGATCGTGGTGGTGTTCCTCTTCGTGTGCGCAACACTCATGGTCGTGATCGTGATGATGGCACTCGTGGTCTTCTTCGCATTCGCTTTCCGTCTTTTTCAGCAGATCTTCGATCAGGGAATGCTTTTCTTCCAGCGCTTTCAGCAAAGTATCCGGATTCAGTTCCCGGATATCGGTGGTGATGAGATTGGCTTTCGGATTGATTTCCCGAATCAAAGCAACGCTTTCGTTCAGTTTATCTTCGTCGACCAAATCGACTTTACCGACGACGATCGTATTGGCGTATTCGATCTGATCGTGGAGGAATTCACCGAAATTATGCAATTGCAACCGGACTTTCTTGGCATCGACGACGCAACAGAGCACGTTGATTTCCAAATCTTCCTCCACACCCCGAATGGCTTTGACGATATCGGAAAGTTTTCCGACTCCGGAAGGCTCGATGATGATCCGATCCGGATGATAGGTTTCAACCACTTCTTTCATCGAAGATGCGAAGTCCCCGACCAAAGAACAGCAGATGCAACCCGAGTTGATTTCTTTGATTTCCACGCCGGAATCTTTCAAAAACGAACCGTCGATGCCGATTTCGCCGAACTCGTTTTCAATTAAAACCACTTTTTCTTTCCGGATTTCTCCGGCAAATAATTTTCTGATCAGCGTTGTTTTTCCCGCTCCCAAAAAGCCGCTGATTACATCAATCTTTACCATAATTCAAACCTCTTTTCCCTTCTAGTTTATCACGAAAATCCGAAAGAATCATCTTTTAGAAAAAATCCTTCGGAATTATTTTTTCTTTTTAACTTCCTCCCAGTACTTTTTCGCCGCGCTTTCCACCTTGTTCTCCTGATAGACGTAAAATTTTTCTCCGATCAGATCGTCGGGAAGAAAGGACTGATCGACGTAGTGATTCGGAAAATCGTGCGAATAGCGGTAGCCTTCTCCGTGATGCAATTCGGCGCTTCCTCCGTAATGCGCGTCGAGTAAGGCATTCGGTATTTTGCTCCCTTTCCCCTGTTTCACGGCACTTAAAGCGCTGTCGACGGCGAGAATCGCCGAGTTGGATTTCGGACAGGTGGCCAGAAAAATCACGGCTTCCGCAAGAGGAATCCGCGCTTCCGGCAACCCGAGTTGCATCGCTGAATCCACCAAAGATTTTACGATCGATCCCGCTTGCGGATACGCTAAACCGATATCCTCCGAAGCGATGACTAAAAGTCTCCGGCAAGGCGAAATCAGATCGTCAGCCTCCAACAATTTCGCCAAGTAGAAAATTCCTGCGTCCGGATCCGAGCCCCGGATTGATTTCTGAAAAGCCGACAGAAGATCGTAATGTTCGTCTCCGTCGCGATCGTAACGCATCGCACTTCTCTGACCGATCTGTCTGGCTTCGTTCATCGTGAAGAAATACGTCTGATTGTAATGATTGGCGACGTTGAACATCAGTTCCACCGAATTGATCGCCTTGCGGCAATCGCCGCCGCAGATCGTCGAAAGATAACGGACGACGCCTTCTTCCACTTCAATCCGCTGCTGAGAGCGGTCGGCTAAAAAAGAAATGGCCCGTTGAACCGCCTTCTCGATTTCGCTCGGGCGGATCGGTTTGAATTCAAAGATCGTCGAACGGGAAATCAGAGCGTTATATACGTAAAAATAAGGATTTTCCGTCGTCGAAGCGATCAGCGTGATCTCCCCGCTTTCGATGTATTCCAGGAGCAACTGCTGCTGCTTTTTGGAAAAATACTGAATTTCGTCGAGATAGAGCAAGATGCCGTCGAGATGTCCTAGCGAACCGATTTTTGCGATAATCTCCTTGACATCGCTCGAAGAAGCGCTGGTCGCGTTGATTCTGTACAGTTTTTTATCGACGGAATCAGCGATCATCCTCGCCAGAGTCGTTTTTCCGGTTCCGCTCGGACCGTAAAAGATCATATTCGGAATTTTCTTCGATTCGATCAGTTTTCTCAGAACGCCGTTCTTTCCGAGAAGATGCTCCTGACCGACGACTTCTTCCAGTGTTTTCGGACGGATCAGGTCCGCCAAAGGTTGATTTTCCATTTTTTAGTCCTCCGTCAGTTTTCTTTTGATCTTTCCGATCTGACTTTCGCTTAATCCGATCGAGAGCAGATACGTTTCGGCAGTGCCGTATTGCTTTCTGAATTCTGTCAGAAATCCTTCCAGATACTTCCGCTTCGCATAGCCGAGATTCGGCGGAAAGGACGGATGTTCGGCGATGATTCTGCCGATATTCTTTTCGATCAGTTCGTTCGACAAACAATAGTCGTTCAGAATGTCTTCCTCTTTCGCTCCGGCGAGAAGAAGCAAAAGGCAGGATAGAATTCCCGTCCGGTCTTTCCCTGCGGTGCAATGGTAAAAAACGCCGCCGTCTACTTCCGCGATCAACGAAAAAATGCGGAAAAACGTCTCTGTATTTCTGATCATTCTCAGATACAGCGCGCTGGCGTTTTCGTCCGTCAGCGGAATTCCCGATCCTTCCGTCAACGGAAAATTGCGGTATTCAAAACGCGGATCGCCGGTAAAGACCGACGGAATGAATTTCACGACTTTCTCGGTTCTTAAATCGATAATCGTGGAGAAGCGATGATTCAGAAGGAATTGCTTATCGGACTCGGTGATATACGTCGGCGCATCGCTTCGGATAAAACGAAAATAGCGGGTTACTTTCCCTTCAAGGGTTTTATAACCGCCTAAATCCCTGCAATTCATCGTCAGATGTAGTTCGTATCGCTTCATTTTTTCCTCTCGTTTCAATTCAAATCATACAGGATTCCGAAAGAAAAATAAATACAAAAGCGATATCCTTTACGATTCGCGAAGCACTTTTTTCATCAAACGGTCCAACGCGCGTTTCCCCGCGCGGTCATTCTTGAAAACCGCCGTATTTTTCAGGATTTCCGCGCAGGTTTCTCCGATCAGCGTCTGAATTTGATTTTCGATATTTTCCTCACCGTCGCACGCGTTTTCCTGAAATCCTTCCTCGATTCTTTTCTCGTAGATTCTTAATGACGGATAAGCCGAAAAGCCATCCGCTTTCTTCTTCCCGTCGGAAAGGATTTCTTTCAGAATCTGCATGATTTCTCTCACACGCGGCGGAAGAATAAAAAGACCCGCCGACTCGACGAGGCCGATCCCCTCGCTTTTGATTAGATGATATTCCCGATGAGCGTGAAAAATCCCTTCCGGATAAGTTTCGTCGCACCGATTGTTTTTGAGAATCAGATACAGCGCGTAGCCGTCCTTCTCTTTCCGCGCGATCGGCGCAAGGCCGTTGTGCCTGTCTTTCCCCGTATGCGAAAAAAGGCCGACCGATTCATCGTCGTATGTCTTCCAGACCGAAAGAATCGCTTTTGCGAAACGGAGAACCGGCTTCTTTTTTCCCTGCACTTTCAGAACCGTGCAATCCCATTCGAGCGAAGAAACCTTCACCCCGTCGTCGCAAAAGTATACTTTTCTGTCTTTCGCCATAAAAATCGGCAAGCGATGCGTGCCGCCT
>UMKG01068394.1_pt1 | contig 40706 bp, 31 predicted proteins | sample 1966261 | NCBI WGS metagenome assembly UMKG01 (sample SAMEA4836169, study PRJEB28245) | human gut metagenome | biome: gut microbiome; material: fecal sample | place: Denmark | collected 2008 | reverse complement strand
TGCTTTGACGAGGTCGAGCCGAAGGCGGCGTTCATAACGCCCGTGCCGGGCGGCGTCGGCCCGATGACGCGCGCGAGACTGATGAAAAACATTCTCGCCGCAGCAAAGTGCAGGGCAGAAAAATGAGCGATAAGCGGCTGTACGGCATTGACCTGTTCAAAGCACTGGCCATGTTCCTCGTCGTCGTTCTGCATGTCAACACGCTCGGCACAGCATTCGACAGCAGCGCTCCCGGCTCTGCACAGTGGTGGCTGACCGACGGCATGATGACCGCGGCTTACTGCTGCGTTGACTGCTTTGCTCTGGCAACGGGCTTCCTCATGGCCGAGCGCGCATTCAGACCCGGCCGCATAGTATCGCTCTGGCTTCAGGTCGCGTTTTATGCCGTGGTAACGACTGTTGTGTGGTATTTTGCCGTTCCCGGAGCAGTTGGGATCAAAGATATCGTATCGGCTTTTTTCCCTGTGCTCACGTCGAAATATTGGTACTTCTCGGCGTATTTTGTGCTGTTTTTCTTCACGCCGTTTATAAACGCAATGCTGCATGCGCTCAACAAGCGCTCAAGAGGCGCTCTGCTTGCCGCAGTGTTTGTTTTTCTGTCGCTGCTGCCGACCTTCAGGCCGCTGGACGTTATCCCGCTCTCGGCAGGATACTGCTTTTTCTGGCTGGCAGCACTGTACATCATCGGCGCATGCATAAAGCTCGACAGGCTATATGAGCGCGCCGGCGGCAAAACATTTGTGCTTTTGTATTTTGCCTCGATCGCCGTAATGCTGCTGTGGCAGCTCGTGTTCGGTGCGGAAAGCGATACGCTTGTAAGCTACGTTTCGCCGACGGTGCTGCTGTGCTCGGCCGCGCTGCTGTGCGCATTCTGCCGCCTTCAGGTCGGCGAAAGGTTTAAGGGCGCGGCAAAGTTTTTAAGCTCGACCTCGTTCGGCGTGTATCTCATCCACATAAGCCCGTTTATCTTGGCAAACTACATAGCGGACAGTTTTGCATTTATCGCCGATCTTAATGCGGCGCTCGTCATTCCGTGCGAGCTTGGCTGCGCGGCGGCAATATACGCCGTGTGTACGCTCATAGAGTTCCTGCGGCAGAAGCTTTTCGCCCTGTGCGGCATTGATCGCCTTGCAGATATCGTCAGCCGGCGGCTTGACCGGGTCGCTGCAAGGCAATAAAAAGAGCAGGCCGGCAAGCGGCCTGCATAAACAGGGTTGTGGGATAAAGATATGAGCCGCGGCCTTGCTTTGCAAGACCTATTGGATAAGCTGTGCTTAGATAATACATCGCCCGCACAGCCTTGTAAAGAGCGAAAAAACACTGCTTTTGTCGAACGGAAAAATTTTTGCAAATAATTCTTTTCCGATCGGGAATACTGAGTGGGAAAGGAGTGTTTGCAAGTGATAATCGACCGCATCGCACTTATTCTGACCATAATCGGCGGCATCAACTGGGGCAGCATCGGCCTGTTCAAATTCGATATCGTCGCATGGATCTGCGGCGGACAGACGGCGACAGTCAGCCGAGTGATATACACGCTTGTCGGCCTCGCCGCGCTTTGGTGCATTTCCCTGCTTTTCCGCAGCGACGCGCTTCCCGATGAGGCATAAATCCTATCAAAAAACACCTTGCGCATGACGCAAGGTGTTTTTGCTTTTATGCAGCTTCGGCAGGAGGTTCTGCCGGCTCGACAGGCTCCGTGGGTTCCGGATCGACCGGCTCTGTCGGCTCAACCGGGTCAACGGGATCCGGATCAACAGGTTCAACGGGATCGACCGGCTTTTCGGTCTCGTTCAGGGCGCGGTACAGGAACGTTGCGACCTGGGCGCGGCTTGCGCCGCTGTTTGGTGAGAACATGTACTCGCTCGTGCCGGTGGTCACGCCGTTTTCGTATGCCCACAGCACCGAGCGATAGCAGAATGTTCCGGCATAGATATCGGCAAAGGGATTTTCGATACCCGGCTCGGTCTGGCCGAGATAGCGCCACAGGAGCGTGACAAACTGCGCGCGCGTGACCTTGCCGTAGGGGTCAAAATACCCGGCGGAAATGCCCTTTGTTATGCCCTGCTCGACAGCCCACTGCACGGCCTTTGCGCAATAGCTGCCGTCGGAAACATCATAAAAGGTGCAGGTTTCGCTCTTCGGTGCCGGGCGGCCTGCCGCGCGCCAGATAAAGGTCACGACCTGCGCACGGGTGCACTGCTCATCGGGCAGGAATTTTGCGGCGCTCGTGCCGTTGGATATGCCCTCGTCGATGACCCACTGTATGCCCTCGGCATAGTCGGCATGCCTGCCGTCGGGGTAGACGTCCGTCGCCGCGACCTTGAAGGAATAGCGCTTTTGCATATAGTTGTAGTTTTCGTCAACCGCCTCGATGAACAGCTCATAGCTGCCGGGACCGAGCACGGAGAAATTGAGCTTGCCGTTAAGTGCATAAAGATCGGCAGTTTTGCTCTTGGGGGATGTCTGCACGCAGGAGAAATAGTCGCCGTCCAGATTGCGGATATCGGCATACAGCCATGTTATGGCGCTGCCGGAGCGGACAGAACCGCTTATGCTGAAATCCTCGCCGCTGAGCGTGCCGCTCGGAACAACGGCGCCGGATACCGATATCGTGTCGGAGGGTGAGCCGATCGTGCCGTACTGCGGCGTGGCGTAACCCAGAACGGAGTCGTCGCGCGGTCTTTCTCGGCGCTCGACCATGTCGTTTATGCTGTTGCCCTCGATGGTGTATATCGTCGTATCGCTTGCGCGCTCGACAATGGCGACGTGCTCGGCAAGGCCGTCGCGCTTGCCGTTTGCCTCAAGCGCATCGATAAACAGCAGATCGCCTGCCTGCGGAGTGTACTCCTTCGTGCGCCACAGGCCGCGCTCCTTGAACCATTTCACGCCGCCGAAGCAGCCGGAAAAGTTCGGTATAACGCTCTCGGGAACGCCCGAATAGCGCGCGCACCAGCTTACGAACATCGCGCACCACGGCTGGCCGGGCAGGCCGTACCACGAGCCGTACTTTGTGCCGTTCTGGAATTTTTCGCGGTAGCCGAGCTGCGACTCGGCAACGCTCATGAAGCTTTCGCGCCGGCTGCGTCCGGAGTCGGCAAGCGCCGCCGGGGCAAGTCCGAGCAGCATCACCGCCGCAAGGACAAGGCTCATCACTCTCTTTCTCATATCTTTTCTCCCTGTTTCTTTAAAAAAACCGCCGATCGGCATCGGCGGTTTTCATTTTTACTTCTCCAGATTGTTTGTGCGATAAAGGAAGGTCACGACCTGCGCACGGGTAGCCGTGGCGCCGGGTGCAAAGGTGGTGGCCGTAGTGCCGGAGGTCACGCCGTTTTCATATGCCCAGAGTATCGCCGGGGCAAAGACGCTGCTTGACGAAACGTCGGTAAACGGATTGAAGGTGCCGTAAACCGGCCTGTCGAGATAACGCCAGAGGAAGGTCACAAACTGCGCACGCGTGACGGTAGCGTTGGGCGCAAAGTGAGTGTCGTCAACGCCTGTCGTTATGCCGCGCTCGGCAGCCCAGGTGACGGCCTTTGTGTAATACGCGTTATCCTTGACGTCGGAAAAGCCGCTCTTGGAGTTCGTCGGCTCGGGCTGACCTGCAAGACGCCAGAGGAAGGTAACTACCTGTCCGCGCGTGCACTGCCCGTCGGGCAGGAAGCTCGTTGCCGTGTATCCGCTCGTTATATTGTTTTTCGCCGCCCAGATGATAGCGTCGGTGTAGTAAACGTGCTTGCCCTGCGCATCAATGTCGGTAAACGGGTTTTTGATGCCGCAGACCGAGCACTCGCCGTTTACAAAGTTGTGGCCGAGCTGGCGCACATAGCTTGATTCAAACTTCTCGTCGCAGCTTTTGCACTCGTATATCGTGTAGCCGCGCTCGGAGCAGGTCGGCGCAACAACGGTGGTCTTATAATCGTGGACGTGGTTATCGTAGCTCTCCCAAACAAGGGAGCCGCCGTAGTTTTTGCCCTTGTGCTCGCCCCACTTCGTGCCGTTTGCAGGATAGACCACGGTGGTCGAAACGCCCTGGAATGCGTTCGGCGCAACATAGCCGTATTCGCCGGAGATGTTTATGTAGTCGATCTTCGCGGACGATGGGAATGCGTTGTCGTCAAGGACAAGGCTGCGGCAGTCGATGGACACGGACTTGAGGCCCTTGCAGCCGGAGAACGCGTTTTTTGCTATGCGCAGGCTGTCGGCGCGGCTGTATATGCCGACCTCGCGCAGGGCGGTGCAGCCGTAAAATGCGTTTGTTTCTATCGTCATGCCGCTGCCGCCGTAGCTGGAGTCGTCCTTAACGAAGAACGCCTCGAGCGCCGTGCAGCCGGAAAACAGCGAGCCGGACACGGCCGAAATGCCGGAGGGCAGCTCGGCATAGCTGAGCTTTTTGCAGCCGGAGAATGCGCCCTCGCCGATGTTTGAAACACTTTTGGGAACTGATATGCTCTTTATCGCCGTGCCTGCAAAGGCGTAGCTTCCGACGCTTGTGCAGCCGGAGGGGATGCCTATAGTCGAAAGAGCCGAGCAGCCGCGGAAGCATTCGTTGCCGATGATCCTGACGCCCTCGATTCCCTCGATATCGTTCAGCGCGGTGCAGCCGTAGAACGCACCGTCGCCAAGGCGTTTAAGCTCGGCGTTTATCTCAACGGTTTTGAGGTTTTTGAGGCCGGCAAAGGCATAATTGCCGACGGTTTTAACGCCAGAGCCGATGACAACAGACTTTATCGACGCGGCATAGTCATGCCAGGGCGACTCAAGCCCATCGGCCGAGTGATAATCGCTCATCTCGCCGCTGCCGCTAATGCGCAGAACTCCGGTGTCCTCGTTGAGGCTCCATTTGAGGTTGCTGCCGCATTCTCCGCGGATGGTAGTATCCTTCCACTGAGCATAGAGCGTGATATCCTTCAAAACGGGAGTGCTCGTTGTTACCTTATTGCCGCCCTCGGGAGCGTCATACCAGCCGAGGAAACGGAAGCCGTCCATGGTCGGCGTGGGCAGGGAGCTTATCTTGCCTTCTATGGTCGCATAGACATACAGCGTGTCGCATTCGCCGCCGCAGGGGTCGAGCATTATGCACGGAACGCGCTGCCACTGAGCGTAGATGGTGGTGTCCTTTGTGAATTTATACGAGCTTGTGATCTTCGTTCCGCCGGAGGCGGCGTCAAACCAGCCGGTGAAGGCGTAGCCGTCGCGCGTTGGCGTCGGCAGCGATTTCACGGTGCCCTCGGCAGTGACATAGGCGTTTGCCTCGGAGCATGTACCGCCGTTGGGGTCGAGCTTGACCGTCAGAAGGCCGGGGCCGCCGCCGGATTTGTTGGTTATGTACCAGATCTGCGTGATGTTCGCAATGACGTTATCCTGCGAGCCGCGGTTTGTCGCGTTCCAGCTCTGCGAAAGCTTGATGCGCTTTGCGGCCGTGCCGGGGTCTGCGCAGTAGAAGGTGTCGGTATCGGCGTCGTAATCGGTCAGCAGCACCGCGTGGGGGATGCTGCCGTCATAGATCTCGATGCCCTCGGGGTGCTTGTCCAGAAGGGCGAGCAGCGCGGATCTTTTCTCCGCGGCGCTCATGCCGGAATAGCTTTTAACGTCAACGGACATGCCCATATAGGAGTAGCTGTATCTCATGCCCGTGCCGTTTATCCACGCGACCGAGCCGAGCGTTGATTCGGTTATCGACTCCCAGTCGGCGTTTCCGTCGATTATGGCGCGGCGGCGCAGCATCATGACCGCCGAGGTCAGCGTACATTTTCCGCTGCCGCTCTGCATGAGGAAAACGTTATCGTCGTTTATTGTTTCGGCCAGCGCGCTTGCCGGTATCATCGTCAGCACCAGCGCAAGCACCAGCAGCATGCTAAGTATACGTTTTTTCATTCTTTCCTCCCGTGAGTTTGCTGAGAATATTTTATAATTATATCTCACGGGAGCATTTCAATCAAGGAATTTCAGAAAATGTTTACATTACCGCCGCCTATGCTTTACATTTTACAGTGCTATTGCATCAGATCAGCAAAGGCGCAAGCGTCAATATGCCCAAATTATCCTCAAATATTTGGTCAAATTGCCCGAGCGGCAGAGGATTGACTCCTCGCCCGGCCTCGATCGTGTAGCCGGGGCGGTCGAAATTTTGGATAAACCAGTCCTTGTATCCGGCAAAGCCCGAGGCAAAGGGCGTTTCCTCGGCGGCATAGCCCGAAACGGCGGAAAACGTGTCCGCTATCTCGCGAGAGCGCGGCGGCAGGAGGTCGAGATAGCGCCAGTAGATCACCTCGCCCTGGGTGTGGTAAGCCAGAGTGAGCTGCGGCGAGAGCGCGAGCGTGAAATCATACATTGCGCGGCTCTCCGGCGCGGACAGCGGAGCCGAGCCGACATAATCGGCCGGGGCCGGACCGACAACGCCGAGGGCGAATTTATTCTCCCTCGCCTGCTCCCACCCGGCCGGATATTGCAGGTTAAGATCCGTGCCGCGGATATTCGCCTTCCAACCCGACGGAAACGGAACGTCGGGGTAATTTTGCGCGATGCGCTTGGCGCCGTCGTAAAATTCGCCGCTCGTAAGCTCGCCGGTGACGAGGTCAACTCCGTCCGGGTCAACGCAGGGCGCTATGTAAACGGCGGCGCTTTGGTAAATTTCTTTCGCACTGCGGCCGAAAATTTTTCCGCCCTCGGCATATGCGCGCGCGAGTTTTTCGGCAAATGAAAGCAGCAGCGGAACGGTTATCCACTCGTTTGCGTGGTGCGCGGCGTTGTAGAAAACGCTTTTTTCGCCCTCGCCGATCGAAAGATACCACAGCGGCCGGCCCATGACCGATTTTCCGAACTGCCCGGTTTTCACAAACGGATACCGCGCCGCGATGCCGCGCACGCAATAGGAAACGAGTGCGGATGTAAAACTGATATTTGTGGGCACAATATCAAACGGGAGCGGAATCACGACAGAGCTGCCGACGGCGAGCTTTTCCGGAACTATACCGGGATTTGCCGTCAGGATCGCCGTCAGCGGCACATTGTAAAGCTGCGAGAGCGCAAACAGCGTGTCGCCGCGGTGGATGCGGTGTGAGGCAAAGCCCGTGTAATACGGCATAAGCGCGCGGTGCGTCGCAGGGCCTGCAACGCCGTCGGCAGCAAGACCGTTATCGGACTGAAATGCACGCAGCGCGGCCTTCGTGGCGCTGCCGAAAATGCCGTCCGGCGCAAGCGAGCGCGCGCCTGCGCGCCCCAGCGCAAGCTGCAAAAGCTCCACCGACGGTCCGACAGAGCCAAGCTTCAAAACCTTCATATTATAAAACCCCCTTTTTTTAATAGCGCTTTGACGCTGCTACGGATACGCATATCTCTGGTGTCACGGTATCGAGACATTGGTGTAAACCGTATTCGTCTCGCGCTACGTTAGTGCGGCATAGCGTTTTGTTGCCCGGTGTCGAAGTTACCGACAAAACCGTAAAACTGCCGCCACACATTAGTGAAGTGTTAAATTCTGCACCGCACCCGTAGGGGCGAGCATTGATCGCCCGCATGTCACGATTTACCTGCACCTAAATTTAGCGCTTGTAGGGAACGGATTTATCCGTTCCGCTCGCTATGGTTTTGCCAGTAGCTTCCGGTCGGGCTGACGCAAAAAATGTATTGGTAGCAGCGTTGATGCGCCACTAAAAAATGTGGCGGTTAACACCGCAGATTTAATAACACCTCATCCGTCACCAAGGTGACACCTTCCCCTCAAGCTACGCAGGAGAAGGCATTTTAGAGGCGCTTTTACATTGTACCGATATATTTATTGCGGTATCCCGACCGGGGACTGCCGGCAAAACAAGAACACACGGGCGAGCAATGCTCGCCCCTACGATTCTGTTTCGGTACGGATGAAACCGTTCCCTACGGAGTGCGGTGCATATTTTTACACCGCACTTGCGTTACGCGAGGCAAATCCGGTTTTGTCGGTAACTTCGACACCGGGCTACCAGAGATAGATGTATTGGTAGGTGCGTCAATTCGCCTCTAAAAAGGTAAAAGTTAAAGTGCGGTTCTGAAATATATTTTACGCAGAAGACCACATACTTTATGTGTGGAGGTGAGATATGACGATCAAAAAAATCATGGCGGCGGCGCTGTCGGCGGTGCTGTGCGTTGTGCTGAGTGCGGCGGCGTTTGCCGAATCGCTCGTGCCGGGCGGCAGCGCCGTCGGCATACGCATGACGACCGACGGCGTTGTTGTGGCAGGCGTTTCGGAGGTTCAAACGCCAAACGGCAAGCGCTCTCCGGCAGCGGAGGCAGGGCTTAAAAAGGGCGACGTCATAACGCGGCTCGGCGGAGCCGACATCGGTACGGCGCAGGACTTCAAAACGGCGCTCGCGCAGCTTGACGGCAGCGAGACGACCGTTACGATCGAGCGCGGCGGCAAGGCAAAGCAGCTGAACATCACGCCGGCACAGGACGCCGACGGCGCGTGGAAGATCGGGCTTTGGCTGCGCGACGGCGTGAGCGGCGTCGGCACGCTGACGTTTTATGACCCCGAGACCGGCGTTTACGGCGCGCTCGGCCACAGCATCAGCGACGAGGCGACCGGCGAGGCTCTGCCGCTCGGCGACGGCGGCATCTACAAGGCGCAGATAGTCGGCATCGTACCCGGCGAGGTTGGCGCACCGGGGCAGCTCGACGGCAAAACCGACTGCACAAAATTCCTCGGCGATATCCGCATAAACTGCGGCTGCGGCATCTTCGGCAAGGCCGACTTTGACGGTCCGACGCTCGAGACCGGCGATTTTGAGACCGGCAAGGCGACGATAAGATGCACGCTCAGCGGCGAGGAAACGCGCGAATACGGCATCGAGATCAAAAAAGTGTACTCCTCGGCGGAGGGCACGACCGTCATGCTGACGGTGACCGATCCCGAGCTTCTGGCGCAGACCGGCGGCATCGTTCAGGGCATGTCGGGAAGTCCCATCATCCAGAACGGAAAGCTCGTCGGCGCTGTGACGCACGTTTTCGTGAACGACCCGACCTCGGGCTACGGCATCAGCATCCGGGACATGCTGAAAACGGCGGAATCGGCAGCGTAAGCGGCAGGAAAAAAACCGTGAGTGCGGAAAAATCCGCCCTCACGGCGATCATACTTATTTATTCATTGTTTTGCCCGGCGCGAAGAGAGCAAACAGCAAAAACGCTGCGCTCACGCCGACAGCGAGGTAATACGGAAGCTTCACGGCTCCCGAGGCCAGCCCCGACACGAGCGAGAGGATGAACGGGCTTAAAAACTGCGACAGATACAGCGACGCGGAGATCAGCGGCATGACCGTAGTCGCGGCGGCCTTGCCCTCGTTTGCCGAAGCCGACGAGATGATAAACGGCACTCCGACGCCGTTGGCAAATCCGACAAGAGCCGAGCCTGCGATCGTTCCGCCCCAGCCGCCGACGAAAGCCAGCAGGCAGTAGCCGAGCAGGAACAGCGCCGGCGCGACAAGGCGCGCGCATTTGCCGCTTGCGCGCTTTACCCACACAAACGCCAGGCCTCCGCCGAACGCGACTAGGTCGGTTCCGGCCATGATCACCGCGCACAGGCTCATGGGTATCGCGCCCTCGGCAGCGGTCACGATGGCGAAGTTTGCCGGGTAGATAAAGAACGCGGTCATGAGCAGGAACATGCACAGGATATAGCCCCAGTTCCTGCGCCAGACGCCGCCAGAACCGCCTTTTTCCGCGTCGGCGCTTTCACCCGAGCGTATGCGGTCGTTTGGCATGAAGATAAGGCACAGCACAATACTGATAAGCCCCATGAGGTACACCAGAAAGCTCAGGCGCCAGCTGATATTGGCAAGCATGCCGGCCAGAAGCGTTGCCACAACGCCGCCGAGCTGGTTTGCCGCCGATGACAGGCCCATCAGTCCCTCGCGCTTTTCCGGCGCAAAGTAATAGGTCAAAAGCCCGGTTGACAGCGGCATGATTATGCCGACGCCCACACCGACGAGCGCGCGCATGACAAGCACCGCCCAGATCGAATTAAACAGGCCTGCCGCAGCGCCGCCGACCGTGTAAAGCGCAAGGCCGGCCATCGTCAGCGTGCGCGCGCCGAAGCGCGAGGCAAGGCGGCCGAAGAACATATTCGTTATCACGATAAGCAGCGCCGGCATGCACACAACAAGCTGCACCTCGAGCTGGCTTGCGTCGGAAAAATGCCGGCGTATCACCTCAAGCGCCGGGGCGACCGCCGCACCGGCCATTACCGTTAAAAGCGACAGCGACAGTATGCTCGCCGCCAGCGGCTTCATTTTGACTTCTCTGTTTCTCATATTTCCTCCTTTTTTAGTGGCGAATTGACGCAGTCACGGATACGGCTATCTCTGGTGCCCGGTTCGAGGTTGCGGAGAAAACCGTGGGTGCCTCGCGCAGCGTTAGTGCGGTGCTGAATTTACGGTGTACCCTTGTAGGGAACGGATTTATCCGTTCCGTTTGCCACGGTTTCGTCGGCACTAAAATCTATAGCTGTAGGGAACAGGCTTGCCTGTTCCGTGTGTTGCATCTACTGCCGCAGTCAATGCAGCAATACGCAGCAGAGGTTTTGCCCTTTTGCCTTCCCCTGCGTAGCTTGAGGGGAAGGTGTCACCTTTGGTGACGGATGAGGTGTTATTAAATCTGCGGTGCTAACCGCCACATTTTTGAACCGGGCGATCAATGATCGCCCCTACGGGTGCGGTGCAGAATTTAATGCTGCACTAATGTATGGCGGCAGTTTTCCGGTTTCATCGGTAACTTCGACACCGGGCAACCGCAATAAACGCATCGGCACAATTTGAGTGCGCCACTGAAAAAATGTAGCGCCTACGGCGCGGATATAATAACACCTCATCTGCCGCAAGCGGCATCTTCCCCTCAAGCTCCGCAAGGGGAAGACAAAAAGGGTGCGCTGCAAAACTCAGCAGCGCACTAACGCAGCGCGAGGCAAATATGGTTTCCTCAGCACCCTCGAACCGGGCAACCGCAATATGCGTATCCGTAGCAGCGTCAAAGCGCCTCTGAAAAAATAAAAAGAGCGTAAGTCCGGTTTGGACTTACGCTCTTTTTGCTACACAACATGTGTGATTATAGCAGATTTTTTGAAAAAGTCAAACGTTTTTACGCCTTATGCCATGGCTTCGTTCTGCTCTTTTTTCGCCATGATAAACTCGTATGCGGTCAGTCCGCCGACGAGGATGAGGCCGATCGCGTCGGTCTTCCAGCCGGGGATGATGAGGGTCAGACCGCCGACGATGAACAGGATGCGGAACAGCCAGTTGAGCTTGCGCTTGACAAAGCCGTTTAGGCCGGCTGCGACGCCGTAGATACCGAGCATCGCGCTCAGGCAGATGGTGACGATATCGACCCAGCTCTCAACATCAACAAAGAGCATCGAGGGGCTGTAAGCGAAAACATAGGGGACGATGAACGCGGCGATGGCGAGCTTTGTCGCATTGACGCCGGTTTTCATCGGGTTTGACTTTGCTATCGCGCTGCCGGCATAGGCTGCAAGCGCAACAGGCGGAGTGATATCGGCGACGATGCCGAAATAGAACACGAAGAAGTGAGCCGCGACCGTGGGCACGCCGAGCTTCATGAGGATGGGCGCGCAGGTTGCCGCCATGATGCAGTAGTTAGCCGTGGTGGGAACACCCATGCCGAGGATGATGCAGCAGATCATGGTCAGGAACAGGCCGATGATAAGGGTGTTGCCGGACAGGGCGACGATGGCGGTGATGAGCTTGGAGGCAAGACCGGTTACGGTGATGCAGCCTGCGATGATACCTGCCATTGCGCAGGCGACGGCGACGGTGATGGTGCCCTTGCCGCCGGCTTCGAGAGCTTCGAGGAACTTTGCCGGAGTAAGGCGGCTGTCCTTATTGATAACGCCGACCACGATGGCCGCGATGATGGACAGTGCCGCTGCCTTCTGCATGGTGTAAACGTTCAGGCTGACGAGAACGACCAGCAGAACGATGGGGATGAGCAGATAGCTCTTGACGGCAAGCTCCTTGCCGGGAACCATTTCGCTGCGCGGAATGCCCTTGAGGCCGAGCTTCTTTGCTTCGAGGTGGACCGCAATGAATATACCTGCAAAGTACAGGAACGCCGGGAGTATCGCCTTGAGCGCGATCTCGCCGTAAGGAATGCCGACATACTCGGCCATCAGGAACGCCGCCGCGCCCATGATGGGTGGCATGATCTGGCCGCCGGTGGATGCAGCGGCTTCAACGGCGCCTGCAAACTCGGGCTTGTAGCCGGTCTTTTTCATCATGGGGATGGTGACGGAGCCGGTGGTGACGGTGTTGCCGACCGAGGAGCCGGAAACCATGCCGCACAGAGCCGAGGATATGACCGCGACCTTTGCCGGGCCGCCGGAGGAAGCGCCGGCTACCTTGTTTGCAAGGTCGATGAAGAACTTTGCGATACCGGTGCGCTCAAGGAACGCGCCGAAGACGATAAATACGACGATGAACTTTGCGCAGACGTTTATCGGGGTGCCGATAACACCGCCGGTGGTGTAGAACAGCGTGTAGATCACGCGGCCGAGAACGAGCTGGATATCCATGCCCTTGGAGAGCATGCTCCAGAACGTGTACACGACCAGTGCGCCGGCAACGCACAGGATGGGAACGCCGACGCATCTGCGGCACAGCTCGACAAGGGAGAGAATGCCGACAATGCCGATGACAATGAAGGTCGGGGTCATTTTCGACGCGCTGGTCAGCACGGCGATTATGGAGTCAAAGTTGAACGCATAATAGAAGAAGCAAGCAGAGCCCACGATCATGATGATCCAGTCAAACCACGGAATGTAGTTTTCCTTGACATGGTGCTTGCTCATGGGGTAGTACAAAAAGCCCATGAGGTTAACACAGCCGAGGAAGATCATGAGGCGAACCTCAAGCGACGCCGTGCTCCACAGGGTCGAGAAAATGCAGTAGACCGAGAACAGCGCCATGATGCAGCGGATGACCATCTGCGGCGCGCCCGTCCAGATACGGGTGTTCGACTCGCGGTCATACTTTTTCATGACCTCATCGACCTCGGCAGCGGAAACGGTCTCAAGCTCATCGGACGATGCGCTGTCAGTCTTTATCTCCTCAGCCGGAGCCGTCGGATCCTTTTTCTTGGACAGAGACATACGAGAACAATCCTTTCATTCCGATGCTTTGTTGAGCTCAGGGGTCTCTGAACTCAACAAAGCACCGGGAGTCTTTGTTGTAATGCATTTACTGCAATGACTACGGCACAAAAAAGTGCCGTAGTCATTAATTATACTTTAGTTTTGCGTTAAGATGCCGTTAAACTTATGCGGCGGTGTTAACGGTGATGTCCTTCTCCGCGAAGTACTTTGCAGCACCGGGATGGTACGGTACGTCGGTGATGGAAGAAGCAAAGTCAAGGCTCAGCTCTGCCTTCTTTGCGTGGCCGATCTCGTCGATGTTATCGAAGATAGCGGAAACAAAGTTGTAGACAGCTGCCTCGGAAACGTCGTTGCGAGCGATGACGACTGCTGCAACAGCAACGGTGGTCACGTCTTCGGGAGTGTTGTAGACGTCCTTGGAGATGGTGTACTCTTTGTAGTAGGGGCTGGAAGCGATCAGGCTGTCAACGTGCTCCTTGTCGAGGGAGACGAGGTAGACCTGCTTGCCGGTGCCGAGGTCCTGAATTGCGGGGGTGGGAGCGCCTGCGACAACGAATGCTGCGTCGATCTTGCCGTCCTTGAGGCTGTCTGCGGAATCGCCGAAGTCAAGATACTCTGCCTTGATGTCGTTTTCGGTCAGGCCGTATGCGCCGAGGAGGTCAAGTGCGTTGAAGTAAACGCCCGAGCCCTTTGCGCCGATGGAAACGGTCTTGCCCTTGAGGTCGGCAACGGTCTTGATGTCGGGATTGAGGGTCACGATCTGGACCTGCTCCATGTACAGAGCTGCGACTACGGAGAAGTCGTCGATCTTATCGGTGAAGAGCTTCTCGCCGTTGTAAGCATAGCTCATAACGTCGGACTGTACGAAGCCGAGCTGAGCTGCGCCTGCGTGGATATCCTCAACGTTTGCCTGAGAACCCTTGCTGACGACTGCGGTAACTGTGGTAGAGGTCTTATCGGAGACCTGCTGTGCCAGAACGGTGCCGAAGGCATAGTAGGTGCCCTGCTCGCCGCCGGTTACGAAGTCGAGGCTGACTTTGCCGTCATCTTTTGCGTCGGTGCCGCCGTTATCTCCGCCGTTCGAGCAAGCGCACAGCGCGAAGACCATAACAACAGCCAGAAGCATAGCTATTATTCTTTTCATTATGTTTTTCCTCCTGTTGAATCTGAATTTTCTGTTTTGAATAATGTCATCTGTAAAAATTCATCACAAATGCATTATACACTCTCAGGAGCGGCATTTCAAGTCCAAAAATGAAATTCGGACTTTGGAAATTTGCAAAAAATTTCGCAAGTTAATGCGTTTTTAATTATTTTTCACCGTTTTTTCGAGCACTTTTGCAATATCTGCTCACTATTTTGCAATTCAGAACTATATGTAGTTGCAAAACCGCAGGATGCGCTCCTGCAAGTTTTATTCTTGCAAATTGCATTTTCGTCATTGTGCCCTATTTTGCCGGTCGCTTATTGTTGCTTTTTTACATGGTTTTTGAAGAAAAGACTTGCATATTACCGATGCTCATGTTATATTGTTCTCATCTCAAAAACATATGTTTTTGACTGAAAGACACATAAAGGCGGTAAAGATATGAACATTGCACTTTTGGGCTGCGGAGTTGTCGGCGGCGGCGTTCTGGAGATCGCGGATAAGCGCGCGGATATGTCGGTCAAATACGTTCTCGTGCGCAGGGACAAGCCGGAGCTTGGCGCAAAGGCCGTTAAGGACATAAACATTATATTAAATGATAAAGAGGTCGATACTGTCGTCGAGGTCATGGGCGGCCTGTCGCCGGCGTTTGAATACGTCACGGCGGCGATGAGAGCCGGCAAAAACGTCGTTACGGCAAATAAGCACCTTGTTGCACATTATTATAAAGAACTTGTCTCGCTTGCGGCAGAATGCGGCGTTGCGTTCCGCTGCACACCGGCAGTCGGCGGCGGCATTCCGTGGCTGGTCAATCTCGAGCGTGTGAAGCGGCTCGACAGCGTGCAGTCGTTCTGCGGCATCATGAACGGAACGACAAACTTCATCCTCGACGCGATGCACACCGACGGCTCGGACTTTTCCGAGGTTCTCGCCGAGGCGCAGAAGCTCGGCTATGCCGAGGCTGACCCTTCCGCAGACATCGACGGACTGGATATCCAGCGCAAAGCCGTCATATCTGCAAACGTTGCGTTCGATGCCTGCCTTTCGGAATCGGATGTTCCCGTGTTCGGCATCCGCAGCATCTTATCCTGCGACACTGCTGCGGCCGAGAGCAGATCGCGCATCTGCAAGATGCTCGCCTTCGGCGAAAAGAGCGCATCGGGCGCCGTGAGCTGCTATGTTGAGCCGTGCTTTGTGCCCTCGGGCGAGCTTGAGGCTGCGGTCTCGACAAATCGCAACGTCATTTCATTTGTCACCGAGCTTACCGGCAAGGAGAGCTTCTACGGTCAGGGCGCCGGGCGCTACCCCACCGCGTACAACGCCGTGGCCGACTGCGCCGACATAATCGGCGGCGTGAAGAGCTTCTACACCTCGCTCGTGCGGGACGTTCCCGTTGACAACAACGTTGCTTCGCACCCGTACTATGTGCGCTTTTCCGGTAACGACGAGTTTTTAAGCTCGATCGAAGCGGAAAAATGCGGCGAGGGCGTTGTAACGATGCCCGTTCCCGTTGCGAAAATGCACGCATGGGCAGCAAAGGCAAAGGAGGCAGATCCCGGAGTGTTCATAGCCGGGCTCATATAATTACAATGTTAAAGGTTGCAAAATTCGGCGGCTCGTCAATGGCGGACGCCGGACAGTTCAGAAAAGTCAAGTCCATCATCGAGGCAGACCCGGCACGCAAGGTCATCGTCGTTTCCGCGGCCGGCAAGCGCTTCAAGGACGATCACAAGCTTACGGATCTTCTGTATCTGTGCCACGCGCACAAAAAGTACGGCGTAAGCTGCGACCCCGTGTTCGATATGATCGCCGACCGCTATCGCGAGATCTGCGCCGAGCTTGGGCTTTCGGTCGATATCGACTCCGAGCTTTCCGCGCTGCGCGAGGAGATAGAGGCCGGCATATCCAAGGATAAGCTCGTCTCGCGCGGCGAATATTTTTCGGCAAAGCTCATGGCCGATTTCCTCGGCTACGACTTTCTCGACGCGGAGCTTTGGCTGCATTTTTCCTTCGACGGCACCATCGACAAGGAGCGCTCCTACGAGGATCTTGAGCGCCTTGCCTCCGGCCGCAGAATAGTCACTCCCGGCTTTTACGGCGCAATGCCCGACGGCAGCATCCGCGTGCTCACGCGCGGCGGCAGCGACGTGACCGGTGCGCTGGCAGCAGCGGCGCTGGACGCCGACGTTTACGAAAACTGGACGGACGTTTCCGGCATACTCATGGCCGATCCGCGCATAGTTGACGATCCCGACACTATCGAGCGCATAACCTACAACGAGCTGCGCGAGCTGAGCTACATGGGCGCGCAGGTGCTGCATGAGGGAGCGGTGTTCCCCGTGCGCGAAAAAAATATTCCGCTGAACATCCGAAACACGAACGAGCCGGATCACCCCGGCACGCTTATCATGGAGCGCTTTGCCGACGAGGAGATTAGTGACCGCTTCATCACCGGCATAGCCGGGCGCAAAAATTTCTCCATCATCACCGTTTCCAAGACCGGGATGAGCTCGCAGATGGGCTCGCTGCGGCAGATGCTCGAGGTTTTTGAAAAGCACGGCGTGTGCGTTGAGTACACCCCCTCCGGCATCGACAGCGTGTCGTTCGTCGTCGCCGCCGACAAGGCAAAAGATCGCATTTATTCCATCGTCGGCGAGATCCGCGATGCGCTCAGCCCCGACAACATTCAGATAACCGGCGGAATTTCCGTCGTTGCCGCCGTCGGCCGCCAGATGGCCTTCAAGCCCGGCACATCGGGGCGCATCTTCGCTGCGCTCGGCAAGGCCGGCATCAACATCCGCATGATATCCCAGGGTCCGGACGAGCTGAACATTATCGTCGGCGTAAATAACGATGATTTTGAAAGCTGCGTGCGCGTACTATATAATAGCTTTGTAAAATAAGGAGTAAGGTCAAAATGAAAAAATACAACGTAGGTATTCTCGGCGCGACCGGCGCCGTCGGACAGGAAATGATGAAAATTCTCGCCGAGCGCAGCTTTCCCGTCGGCGAGCTGAGGCTGCTTGCAAGCCGCAACTCCGCAGGCAAGGAGATAAACGGCCACGTCGTCGTCGAGGCATGCAGAGAAAACTTTGAGGATCTGGATATCATCCTGGGCGCTGCCGAGAACGACATTGCCGAGCGCTTTGTCGATGACATCAAGGCCTCGGGAGCTGTGTTTATCGACAACTCCAGCGCGTTCCGCCTCTGCCCCGACGTTCCCCTCGTCGTTCCCGAGATAAACCCCGAGGACGTGAAAAAGCACAAGGGCGTCATCGCAAACCCCAACTGCACCACCGTCATCTCCTGCACCGCGGTCAACGCGCTCAACGCAGTTTCACCCATCGAGAGCATGGTCGTTTCGTCCTATCAGGCCGTTTCCGGCGCAGGCGCTGCCGGCCCGAAGGAGCTGTTCGGCGAGGTCGAGGCACTTGCCAAGGGCGAAAGCTACGAGCCGAAGGTCTTCGCGTACCAGATCGCCTACAACGTCATTCCGCAGATTGGCGGCGAGCAGTTTGCCGGCTACACCTCCGAGGAGATGAAGCTTCAGAACGAGGGCAGACGCATCATGCATCTTCCCGAGCTGAAGGTCAGCTGCACTTGCGTGCGCGTGCCTGTCGTGCGCAGCCACAGCGTTTCCATCTGCCTGAAAACCAAAGAAAAGATCTCCGTCGAGCGTGCGCGCGAGGTCATCGCTGCCGCTCCCGGCGTGAAGCTCGTTGACGATCTCAACGCGCTGCAATACCCCATGCCGCTGGACACGCAGAACCAGGATCTCGTTTTCGTCGGACGCATCCGCGAGGATCTCACCGATGAGCGCGGCCTGAACATCTGGTGCTGCGGCGACCAGGTCCGCAAGGGTGCCGCAACCAACGCCGTCCAGATCGCCGAGCTTTTAGTGGCGAATTAAGGCTGCTACGGATACGGTTATCTCTGGTAGCCCGGTATCGAAAGTACCGACGAAACCGGGAAACTGCCGCGTTACACGAGAGCGCTGCTGAGTTTTGCGGCGCACCCCATTGACTCTCCTGTCAAGGGGAGCAGGGCAGATAGTCAAGCAAGTGCAACACCATCAGCGAGAAAAACTTCGGCAGGGGATCTCCAAGCGAGGTATTTTCTGGGGCGGTTGTTGATCTCGCGGACAGCAGCGTCCAACTCATCTTGTGAAACGGCGCGAAAGTTGCAGCCCTTGGGATAATAAAACCGCAGGATATCATTCGTGTTTTCGTTTGTACCGCGCTGCCACGGCTTGTGCGGCTCGGCAAAGTATATAGGTGCGTTCAGCTCCGCCTCCATCTGCCGGAATTCGGAAAACTCCGAGCCGTTATCAAGACTGACGCTTCTCACCGGAACGTCTTTCAGCAATTCGGTAAGGACGGCTCTTGTCATCGCTGCTTCGCGCCCGGCTAACAGCCCGGCTTTCAGAAAGCGGCTCTTGCGGTCTACAAGAGTTACCACCAGACCCTTGCCGACTCCTCCATACACCGTGTCGCCTTCCCAATCGCCGATCCTGCTTCTTTTTATGATCTACTCCGGCCATTCGAGGATGATCCGATCCGGCTGTATGGTGTTGTAGTTTGCATTTTTTGTCTGGATCCGTTTTCCACGCCGCCGAAGGTTCGTTTTTCTTGATATTTGAGGGAAATACCCCTTTGCAATGTAGCGATAGATCGTGGAGTAATGCAGCGGCTCTTCGTTCGGATGTGTCAGTTTTCTTCGTCCGCAGATAGCTTCCGGCGACCAATGCTCCCTGAGCCTTATCACCACATATTCCCATGTCTCCGTGCCCGGCTGTATGGCCCGTCTGACGCTCTGCCGCCGGCGCTGGGTGTACAAAATCTGTGTGCGCCAATGATTATACCAGTACGGGTTATCCGGCTTTCGATGAGGCCGGTACTTTGACCGGTTTCGTTTTACTTCCCGGCTGACGGAGGATGGGCTGCGCTCAAGAACGGCTGCAGCTTTGCGCAGGCTGAGACCCTCACTTAAAAGTTTTTGTAGATATTTCCTCTCTTCCAGTGTAAACTGTGTGTAGGACAATACGGCTCACTCCTTGTGTGTGTTTTTGTGGTGATTACATTTTACACAAGTTGAGTCGTGTTGTCTCTATTTTTTCATCTCCCCGCCCTTCGGTGGGGTGTTGCACTTCGTATGATAACCTGCCTACTTCCCCTCAAGGGGAAGGCATTTTAGAGGCGCTTTTACATTATATCAATACATGTTTTGCGTCAGCCCGACCGGAAAGTTCCGACGAAACCGGAACACACGGGCGATCAATGATCGCCCCTACAAGCTGCCGTTGGCCACAGTGAAGAGGTAATAGTGAATAGGTGTGGTGTGCGCAAGCGCACGGATTTAAATTCATTCGCCCTTTGGGCGAATACCTCATTTCTTCACTTTTACCTTTTACTTATTACTTCGCAGACGCAGTCTGCGCTGCCGGGCCACCGGAGATATATGTATCCGTAGGTGCGTCAATGCGCCGCTAAAAGGACGAAAAAAGCTCGCCGTTATGGCGAGCTTGTTTCGGGTAATATCAGGTTATTACACAGCGCGGGTGACCTTACCGCTGCGCAGGCAGCGTGTGCATGCGTAAACATGCTTCGGACTTCCGTCCACGATCGCCTTGACGCGCTTCACATTGGGCTTCCAAGTACGGTTGGAACGCCTGTGGGAGTGAGACACCTGAATGCCAAAGGCAACGCCCTTGTCGCAAAACTGACATTTTGCCATAAGTTGAAGCACCTCCTTGCTTGTGTTTAACTGCGTGCAATTTGCAAACAGCTTATTAATAATAACAGAACGTGCCTGCAATTGCAAGAAAAATTTTCGCCGTTGTAAAAATCGTTGCAAAATAATGCATTTGAGGTTAATATTAATAATGAAATAATATAGTTTAAAGGAGATCGGCAATGGCGAGTAAATATTCTGTTCTGCTGCGGACGATCGTGAAGGAAAACGGCCTTGAGCCGCTGCACACCTCCAGCGATTACGACACGCGGCTTCTGACGGTGGCGGACGTGAACCGCCCCGCGCTTCAGCTTGCCGGATTTTATAATTACTTTGACCCCAACAGACTCCAGATAATCGGCCGGGTCGAGAGCACATATCTTGAACTGAAAACCGAGGCCGAGCGCCGCAGCTGCTTCGAGGAGCTTATGCGCTATGACATATCGGCGCTTGTTATCTGCCACGGCGCGTCGGTGTTCCCAGAGTGCCTGGAGGTTGCGGAGAAATACGACCGCAATCTGTTCGTTACGCCCGAGGATACCTCCGACTTCATGGCCGATGTCATAAGCTCGCTGCACACGCACCTTGCGCCGCGCACGACTATGCACGGCGTGCTCGTTGAGGTACACGGCGAGGGCGTGCTTTTAACGGGCGACTCCGGCATAGGCAAAAGCGAAACGGCGCTTGAGCTTATAAAGCGCGGACACAAGCTCATTGCCGACGATGCGGTGGATATTCGCCGCATAGGGCGCGACAGGCTCGTCGGCACCGCGCCGGAGCTTATCCGGTATTACATGGAGCTGCGCGGCATAGGCGTTGTCGATGTCAGGCACCTTTACGGCGTTGGCGCCGTAAAGCCCGAGGGCGCGATCGACCTCGTTGTGAATCTTGAGGTCTGGGACGATCAGAAGGCGTACGACCGCCTCGGCCTTATAAGCGAGACGCAGGATATTCTCGGAGTGACGGTGCCGAGCGTGACGATTCCGGTGCGTCCGGGCAGGAACCTTGCCGTTATCCTCGAGCTTGCGGCAATGAACAACCGCCAGAAGAAGATGGGCTACAACGCCGCGGAGACACTTGCGTCAAACGTAGATCATGCCGTTGACAACGGCACGTTTTAATAGGAGATATTATGGAAGGTCTTGAAAAAGCAATTGAACAGATAAAAGAGAACATACCCAAGCTCGATCTGAGAGAAAACGAGCCGATGCGCAATCACTGCTCGTTCAAGGTCGGCGGCGCGGTGCGCGCGTTTGCCGTGCCGGGCGATCTTTTTGAGATGTCGAAGGTCATGTTCTATCTGCATATGAACGGCGTTTCGCCGCTGACGCTCGGCAAGTGCACCAACGTCATCTTCCCCGAGGAGGGGCTTGATATTATGGTCATCAGCACGGAGAACCTGCGCAAGCTGCGCCTCGGCGAAACGGAGAACACCATCTACGCCGAAGCCGGCGTATCGCTTGCAAAGCTCGCGCAGTTTGCGCGCGACAACGGCCTTTCCGGGCTTGAGTTTGCAAGCGGCATCCCCGGCTCGGTGGGCGGCGGCGTTCTGATGAATGCCGGAGCTTACGGCGGCGAGATGAAGGACGTCATCGAATCCGTCGTCGTGTACTACGTTCCGACGCAGGCGCTGACCGAGGTCAGAGGCTCCGACTGCGGCTTTGAGTATCGCCGCAGCGGCTTGGAGAAAATAAACTGTGCGATCATGGGCGCAGTGTTCAAGCTCACGCCCGACGATCCCGAGGCCATCGGCGCGCGCATGAAGGAAATGAACGAAAAGCGCACGGCAAGTCAGCCGCTGGATATGCCCTCGGCAGGCAGCGCGTTCAAGCGCCCAGTGGGCGGCTATGCCGCGGCGCTCATTGACCAGTGCGGCCTGAAGGGCTACACCGTCGGCGGCGCGCAGATAAGCCAGAAGCACGCCGGATTTGCGGTCAACGCAGGCGGTGCAACGTATGACGATGTCGTTGAGCTGCTCGACCACGTCCGCCGCGAGGTCTATGCGCAGACACAGGTTACCCTCGAGCCGGAGATACGCATCTACCCCAAGGGCATGATGCTTGTTGACGACTGGCGCGAGAGAAAGCAGACCATCATCGACGGTATGCTCGAGCAGGCAAAGCAGAATGCCGCAGACTCGGCGGCCGAAAGCAGCGACGTTCGGCCGAGCTGAGCGTTTTGGAGAGAGGATATATGGAGTTTCTTATCATAACCGGATTGTCCGGCGGCGGCAAGAGCCAGGCCGCGGACATAATTGAGGACCTGGATTACTACTGCGTGGATAATATGCCCGTTGCACTCATCCCGAAGTTTGCCGAGCTTTGCGCCGCAACAAAGGGACGCTACGAGAAGGTCGCACTGGTGACGGATATCCGCGAAAAAAACGGAATAAAGGACATCTTCAACGCCCTTGAAACGCTCAGGGAGATGGACTTCGGCTACAAGATCCTGTTCATGGAGGCAAAGCCGTCGGTCATCGTAAAGCGCTATAAGGAGTCGCGCCGTCCGCATCCGCTGGCGGCAAAGTCCGGCGGTTCGATCGAGGACGCGATACTCAAGGAGACCGAGCAGCTGCGCCCGATACGCGACATTGCCGATTATATTATCGACACCTCGCACCTGACCCTCGGGCAGCTGCACAACGAGCTGTACACTTATTTTTCCGACTCCGCGACCGACCGCGCGATCATGGTAAACGTCATGTCCTTCGGCTTTAAATACGGCATGCCGCTGGACGCCGACCTCGTGTTCGACGTGAGATTTCTGCCCAATCCCTTCTACGTTGAGGAGCTTAAGCTTTTAAGCGGCCTTGATGCGCCGGTCAGGGACTATGTTTTCAGCTTTGAGCAGTCGAATGTTTTCATGGACAAGCTCACGGACATGATAGAGTATCTTCTGCCGCTGTACATAGAAGAGGGAAAGTACAGCCTCACGATCGCCATCGGCTGCACCGGCGGCCGGCACCGCAGCGTTGCCGTGGCCTCGGCGCTTGCCGGGCATCTTAAATGCTTCGGCGTGCCGACGGTGAGCATAAACCGCGATATAAACAAATAAGAATGGAAAAAACCTTCGCACAAAAAGTTAAAACAGAGCTGTGTCAGCCTCGGGTCGAGCGCAAATGCTGCGCCGTCGCCGAGGCCTATGGCGTTTTGCTGTATGCGCACAGCTTTTCGGCAAAGGAAATACGCATAACGACGGCAAGCGACGAGCTTGCCGCGCGCCTTCCGCACCTGATGCGCCGCGCCTTCGGTATCGACTTCGACGAGCCGGAGAAAAGCCGCGGTGTGAAGCATTCGTTCCGGGTAAACGACCCGGATAAGCTGCGCGCGGTGTTCGACGTTGTCGGAAACGACATGAACAGCCCCTCGCTGCACATAAACTTCGGCGTTATCGAGGAACCGTGCTGCAAGGCCTCGTTTATCCGCGGCGCGTTTCTCGCCGGCGGCTCGGTGACGGATCCTGCAAAGCGCTATCACATGGAGCTTGCAACGACGCACTACAGCGTAAGCCGCGAAACATACTCGGTGCTGCTTGAGATGGGCTTTTCGCCCAAGGAGGCGCAGCGCAAGGGCGACTATCTGCTGTATTTCAAAAAAAGCGAGCACATCGAAGACCTGCTGACGACGATCGGCGCGCCGGTCTCGGCAATGGATATCATGTCCGCCAAGGTCGAAAAGGATATGAAAAACAGCATAAACCGCAAGGTAAACTGCGATTCTGCAAACGCCGACAAGGTCGTCGAGGCTGCGGCAAAGCAGATGGAGGCCATCCGCCGCATAGATAAGCTCTACGGGCTTGATTCGCTGCCGGATAAGCTTCAGGAGGCAGCGCTGCTGCGCTACGCAAACCCCGAGGCAAGCCTTGCCGACCTTGCCACGCTGTCGTATCCGCCGGTATCCAAAAGCTGCCTGAGCCACAGACTCAAGAAGCTGCTGACATACACACCTGAGGAAGACTGAATATGAGCTTTGTTCACCTGCATGTTCATACCGAATATTCGCTGCTCGACGGCGACTGCCGCATCGAGCCGCTCGTTGACCGCGCAAAGCAGCTCGGTCAGACCGCGCTTGCTATCACCGACCACGGCGTCATGTACGGCGCGGTCGCGTTTTACAAGGCCTGCTGCGCTGCCGGCATAAAGCCGATCATCGGCTGCGAGGTCTATGTTGCGCCGAGATCGCGCTTTGACAAGGAGCACGGCGTTGACTCGGAGTACACGCACCTTATCCTGCTGTGCAAAAACGAAACGGGCTACAAAAATCTGTGCTACCTCGTTTCCATGGCCTTCACCGAGGGCTTTTACAACAAGCCGCGCATAGACTGGGAGCTGCTGCACGAGTACGCCGAGGGACTTATCTGCCTTTCCGGCTGCGTCGCCGGAGCTATACCGCGCATGATAAACGCCGGAAACTACGAGGGCGCAAAGAAAAAGGCGCTGGAGCTGAGCGAGCTTTTCGGCAAGGACGGCTTTTATCTTGAGATCCAGGATCACGGCCTTGAGGCCGAAAAGCGCGCGGCCGAGGGGCTTTTGCGCATCCACCGCGAAACCGGCATTCCACTTGCCGTCACAAACGACGCGCACTATGTTGAAAAAGACGACGCATATTATCAGGACGTTCTGATGTGCGTGCAGATGCAGAAAACCATAACCGACCCTGCGCGCATGAAATTTGAGACCAACGAATTTTACCTCAAGGACGAGGCCGAGATGCGCGCGCTGTTTCCCGAATACCCCGAGGCTGCCGACAACACCGCAAAGATCGCGGACATGTGCGGCTACGACTTCGAGTTCGGAAAATACAAGCTGCCGCGCTTCAAGCTGCCCGAGGGCGAGAGCGACAGCTTTGATTATCTGCAAAAGCTCTGCCGCGCAGGACTTGCGCGCAGATACCCAAACGACGACGGAACCGTTGCAAAGCAGCTCGACTATGAGCTTGCCATGATAAAAAAGATGGGCTTTGTCGATTACTTTCTCATCGTTTCCGACTTCATCGCCTACGCGAAAAGCCAGAAGATCCCCGTCGGCCCGGGGCGCGGCTCGGCAGCCGGCAGCGTCGTTTCCTACACTCTGAACATAACCGACGTCGATCCCATAAAATACAGCCTTTATTTCGAGCGCTTCTTAAACCCCGAGCGTGTGAGCATGCCCGATATTGATATCGACTTCTGCGTCAACCGCCGCGGCGAGGTAATCGACTATGTAAACCGCAAATACGGCCACGACCACGTTGCACAGATAGTAACCTTCGGCACGATGGCCGCGCGCGCTGCCGTGCGCGACGTTGCGCGCGTGCTCGACATAAGCTACGGCGATGCCGATGCCGTTGCAAAGGCCATACCCATGGGGCCGAACATGACCATAAAGGACGCACTGCGCGTATCAAAGCCCCTGCGCGACATGTACGAGGGCGACGAGATGCTGCACCGGCTCATCGACGTGGCCGAAGCGCTCGAGGGCATGCCGCGCCACGCGAGCATGCACGCAGCCGGCGTTGTCATAACCGACAGGCCCGTTTACGAATACGTTCCTCTATCGAAAAACGACGAATCGGTCGTCACGCAGTATCAGATGACAACGCTTGAGGAGCTTGGGCTTCTCAAGATGGACTTTCTCGGTCTGCGAAACCTCACAGTGCTCGAGGACGCGGCGAAAATGGTGCGTCGCACCGAGCCGGATTTCGAGGTCGAGAAGATCCCCGACGGCGACGCAGAGGTTTTCAAAATGCTCTCGGAGGGGCACACGAGCGGCGTTTTCCAGCTTGAAAGCACCGGCATGACCGGCGTTTGCACCGGCCTTAAGCCCAAGAGCATTGAAGATATCACCGCAGTCATAGCCCTGTACCGCCCCGGCCCGATGGACAGCATTCCGCGATTTATCGAGTGCTCGGCACATCCCGAGAAGATAAGCTACAAGCACGAGCTTCTGCGCCCGATACTTGAGGTCACCTACGGCTGCATCGTCTATCAGGAGCAGGTAATTGAAATTTTCCGCCGCCTTGCCGGATTTTCGCTCGGCCAGGCGGACATGATCCGCCGCGCGATGAGCAAGAAAAAGCACAAGGTCATCGACGCCGAGCGCGTCGCCTTCGTTCACGGCGACGAGAGCCGCGGCATCGACGGCGCAATAAAGCGCGGCATCCCCGAAAGCGTTGCAAACAGCATCTATGACGAGATCCTTGACTTTGCGTCCTACGCCTTCAACAAGGCGCACGCGGTGAGCTACGCGATAGTATCCTACCGCACGGCGTACATGAAAAAGCACTATCCGCGCCAGTACATGGCCGCGCTGCTCTCGTCGGTGCTCGATAACAGCACCAAGATCGCCGAGTACATCGCCGAATGCCGCGAGATGGGCATAAGGCTTCTGCCGCCGGACGTCAACGAGTCGTTTGCCGATTTCTCCGTCAGCGGAAACGATATCCGCTTCGGCCTTGTTGCGATAAAAAGCATCGGCCGCGGCTTCATAAACGAGCTTATATCGCGCCGCGAGGAGGACGGGCCGTTCCGCAGTCTTGAGGATTTCTGCCGCCGCATGGCAGGCCGGGAACTCAACCGCCGCGCGGTCGAAAACCTCATCCGCGCCGGAGCGTTCGACAGCATGGGCTTCAAGCGCAAGGCGCTGCTGCGCGTGGCCGGCGTCATGATCGACGGCATCCAGCAGGAAAGCCGCAACAACGTCGAGGGGCAACTCAATCTGTTCGGCGAGCCGGACTTCGAGGAGGCCGGTACCATAAGCATCAAGATCCCCGAGGTCGAGGAATACACCCGAGCCGAGCTGCTTGCAATGGAAAAGGAGACCGCCGGTCTGTACCTGAGCGGCCACCCGATGGACGAATACCGCGCCGCCGTGCGCAGAGCCGGGATAGTCCCCATCGGTGCGATCCTGACAGACTCCGCCTCCGAGAACGAGAAAAAGGCATATCCCGACGGCTCCGTCGTCACCGTTGCCGGCGTCGTTCAGTCAAGCCGCACGCGCACGACGAAGTCGAACACGCTCATGAGCTACATTAATCTCGAGGACGACACCGGCGCGATGGAGCTGATCGCGTTCCAGCGCGCACTGGACACCGGCAGCATCTATATCAAGGATAACGCACCCATCATCGTGCGCGGCCGCATATCCATGCGCGATGAGAAGGAGCCGCAGCTTATGGCGGACAGCATCCGCCCGATAGCCGATCTCGGCAAGCTCAAGCCCGAGCCGCCGAGGACAAACGCCGACTCCAAGCTTTGGGTCAAGCTGCCCGGCGAGGACGATCCGCGCCTTGCGCGCATCGAGCTTATCCTCACCATGTTCCCCGGCCAGCAGCAGATGATCATTTATCTTGAGCGCGAAAAGCGGCGCATCGGCGCAAAGTGCCTGATACACCCCTCGCTCATCGCCGAGCTGAAAGAGCTCTGCGGCGATGCCAATGTTTTCTTGGAGGCGCATTGACGCCGCTACAAATCCGCGCAATAAACGCGCAATAAACGTATAGGAGGAGCGCCAAAGCGCTACTGAAAAAATGAGTGTTAAAAATGCAGTACATAAGACATCCGGATATGCCGCGGCGGCCGCGCTGTCGGCACTTTTGGTGAAATACCCACTGCGGAAGCTGGGCATGCATAAGGCCAATGCCGCGCTGATGCAGGCGCATGAGGCGGCCAGCGGTGCGTACTTCCTCGCCGCGCTGCTGCACATGGCAACGTCACCGAAGGCGAGCGGCTGCAAGGCCGCAAGCGGTGCTGCCGCATTTGCCGTCAGCGTCGTGCTCATCGCCGACTGCCACATGGCAAAGGATCAGACCTCGAAAATGCAGCGTCATCGTATCTATTCCGCGGCGCTGGCCGCTGGCGCCGCCCTCCATGCTTTTTAGCAGCGCTTTACTGCACCTACGGATACGGTTATCTCCGGTAGCTCGGTATCAAAACTGCTGACAAAACCGTGCGGCTTTGCCGAAGCTTATAGCTAGCTGACAGCCATTGTGTGCGCAAGCGCACTTATTTAGTTGCGCATTGACGCAATAAGCGTATCGGTACAGACCAAATGCGCCACTAAAACCCCTCGTCAGCAAAGCTGCCTGCTCCCCTTGCAGGTGAGCCAATGGGGTGCAAACAAAAGTTTGGTTCGCACTTGCATAGCGCGAGGCAATTATGGTTTTATCCATCGTTTCGATAATGGGCCGCCGAGATATATGTATCCGTAGGTGCGTCAATGCGCCTCTAAAAAATGGAGAAGATATTTATTGCCCGAAAACGGGTCAAAAATCTGAATATACGCATCACGCGCGATGGCGAGGTACATGTAACGGCGCCGCTGCGTATGTCGGACGCAGATATCGAGTCGATACTGGATCGAAAGCGCGGCTGGATCGAAAAGCACCGCGGCCAGATGCTCGAAAAAGCCCGGCTCAGACCGCAGAATTTTGAAAGCGGTGAGACTCTGCGCGTGCTCGGTAAACCGTTTCGGCTTCGCGTTGAGGAGGGCGGCACGCCCGGCGTCGCGATATCCGGCGGCGAGGTCGTGCTCACCATGCGCCCGGGCAGCACGCGCGAGCAGCGCGAGGCTGCGGTAATCGAGTTTTACCGCACGATATTAGCGCCCGTCGCGGAGGAATACCTCACGCTGTGGCAGGAAAGAACCGGGCTGCGCTGCCGCGAATGGCACACAAAAAAGATGAAAACACGCTGGGGCAGCTGCAACGTTGCCGAGCGCAGGATCTGGCTGAGCGTGTACCTCGCCGCCGAGCCGCGCGAGTTCATCTCAGAGGTCGTCCTGCACGAGCTTGCGCACATCAAGCACCCCGGCCACGGCCCGGACTTCAAGGCCTTCATGGATTTTTTTTAGAGGCGAATTGACGTAGCTACCGATACGGTTATTGCGGTTGCCCGGTATCGAAACTGCTGACAAAACCGTGACGTTTTGCGTAACGCAAGTACGACGCTGAAGTTTGCACCGCGCCATGTAGGGGCGAGCATTGCTCGCCCATCGCCACGGTTTTGTCGGCACGAAAATCGACAGTCGTAGGGAACGGATTTATCCGTTCCGCATATGCCGGTTTTGTCGGCACCCACCGGTCGGGCAACCGCAATAAAAGCATCGGCGCAATGTGAATGCGCCTCAGGAAAAAATGTAGCGCCTACGGCGCAGATATAATTACACCTCATCTGCCGCAAGCGGCATCTTCCCCTCAAGCTCCGCAAGGGGAAGACAATTGGGTGCAACCTAATTTTGCACTAATATAGCACAAACTCCCGGGATGCGAAACATCATGGTTTTTTACCTTTGTTTCGATACCGGGCACTAACATAAACGTATAGGAGAAGCCTTAATTCGCTATTAAAAAATGAAGAAGATCGGAAGTTTTAATTTGGGTCTGGCGTTTGCCGGATGCTTTTTGGGGGCAGGGTATGTCTCCGGGCAGGAGCTGTGGCAATTTTTCGGCTCGTTCGGCGCAAAGGGCGTCGCCGGACTACTGGTGGCCGTGGCACTGCTGTTTTTCACCGGGATCATAATGATCCTGCTGGGCCGGCTCACGAAGCTCAGCGAGATCGACAAGATAGTTGTGCGCCGTGACTGGCCGCTGCTGCGCGGCGCGGTGACGGTGCTGGAGCTGCTGTTTCTGTTCGGCGTGGGCACGATAATGTCGGCCGGCGTCGGCGCGCTGCTCGAGCAGCTGTTCGGCCTTGCGCCGTTCATCGGCTCGGCAGTGTTCGCGGCGCTTGTCGCGGTCGTATCTCTGGCCGGATTTTCGGGCATGGTCTCGGCGTTTTCGGCGACCGTGCCGGTGCTGTCGGTCGTGACGCTCATATTCGGCATCATGAGTATATGCTCAAACGGCCTTGTTCTGCCGCAGTCGGGCGGCGGCAGCAATCCGCTCATGAGCTCGTGGCTCGTCGCGGCGGTGAGCTTTGCCTGCTATAACGTGTTTGGCAGCATCGCCATGATCGCGCCGCTCGGCCCGTATGTCAAAAGCAAAAAAGCCGCAGTGGGCGGCATTGCGATAGGCGCGTGCGTTCTGCTGGTCATCGCCGGAAGCGTGCTCGTTTCCGTCTCGGCAGCGCCCGAGACCGCCGATGCGCAGCTTCCCATGCTCGCCCTGGCGCAGAGCCGCGGCGCAGCGTGGGGCTATGTCTACGGCGTTTTGCTGCTGCTTGCCATGTTCGGCACGGCGCTTTCGAGCCTTGTTGCATTTGTCGGCATGCTCACGGCAAAGTCGGCGCGCATTGCCGGGCACAAAAAGCCGTTCACCGCCGTGTGCGCCCTGTGCATGTTCCTCGGCAGCCTGTTCGGCTTCGGCGACCTCATCGGCGTCGTGTACCCCATATTCGGCTATTGCAGCAGCGTGTTCATCGTCCTTATGGCGGCGCACTATTTTAAAGTTAAAAAACGTGGTTTAAATACATAAATAAAGCTTAAACAAATTATTTAATGACTTCTTAATCTTTCTAATTTATAGTTATTATTGGAGTTGGGAGAACTCAAAACTATAAAGGAGAAAACGACTATGCTGTGGGGTATGATTCTTCACATTCCTGAGAAGGCCGGAGCCGATGAGGCTGCAACTATCGCTATCGAGGCGGTCAAGGCGTTCTTCGACAGTCTGAAGTAAGCTGAAATCAAATAAGCAAAAGGCGTGACCGTTTGGCCACGCCTATTTTCTATCTGTTTCGGGCAGTCAGGACGATGCTTATCAGTGCTGTGATTATCTTTGCGAAAACTGTGCTCCACCAGATCATTATCTGGCCGCCGAGCAGAGGCGGCAGAGCGAGCATCAGCGCCAGCATGATTACCGGCTCTGCAAAGGTCAGGATATAGGACAGCGCGCTTTTCTCGGTTGCGTAAAACGCTGCCGTTGAAACGCGCGTTATCGCGTCAAACGGTACCGAGACAAGAAAGATCGGCATGACCGCTATGACCCCTGCGTCCACCGCGGCGGACGAGCCGAACAGCATCCCGATCTTCCCCCTGAGCAGATAGATAAGCAGCCCTCCGATAAGCGCCAGAGCCATGGCAAATTCATAAGCCATCGTCTTTGTGTGCTTGAGCGATCTTTTGTTGCCTGCGCCGTAAAAGCGGCTCATAAGCGGCTGGCTTCCGTCGCCGACGCCCTGCAGGAGCAGATAAACGATGCAGATTATATACGATATACATGCATAGACCGCGATCGCCTCCTGTCCGCCGTAGGACACCGAAAAGCGGTTTATGATAACAAGCGATATGTTCGGTGCGAGGGTAAGGCCGAACGGTGCAAGGCCGATCTTCAATATCCGAAGTGCCGTTTCCGGAGCGTCGGCAGCTGCGACCTTCAAAACGAGATTCTTTTTAGCCGCGCAGTAAACAAGCGCCACGGCCATCGTTATGCCCTGCCCGATAACCGTCGCCAGAGCCGCGCCGTACATTCCCTGGCCGAGAACCCACACGAAGGCATAGTCGAGGACGATGTTCGCGGCAAAGCCGCATATCATGGCGATCATTGCCCACAATGAACCGCCGTAATTGCGCATAAACGGAACAAGTCCGGTGCCGAATATCTGCAAAACCGCGCCGAGCGCGATCACCCTTATATACTCATCACCGAGCGTGAGCAGCTCGCCCGATGCGCCGAGCGCGGAGAGAATGCTTTTTGAGGCGAAGAACACAGCGCCGGTCAAGGCCGCGCTGAAAATCAGCATCAGCCACGTTGCCGCGGCAATGTATTCCCGTGCCTTTTCCTCGTTTCCCTCGGCTTTCAGAATAGAATACCTGACAGCGCCGCCCATGCCGAGTCCCGTTCCCACGGCTTGCAGAACCGCCGTTACGGGATATGCAATGTTTATCGCGGAAAGCCCGGCGTCGCCGATGGAGTTGCCGACAAAGAAGCCGTCAACTATGGCATACACGCCGGAAAGTGCAAACGACAGAACGGATGGGATGACATATTGAAAAAATGTCCGTCTGTTACTCATTGCCTAAGCCTCCGTGTGTAGTGATATGTTCCGATAATAGCATTTGCAGATCCAATAGTCAACGGCGCTCGGCGCGATGGCACTCCGGCAAAAAATGACCGCGGCAGAATGCTCTGCCGCGGCTGCTTGCTGCTTAAATTATTTTGCTCACGCCTTGGTCTCGGGCGGAACAATGTCGAAGGTCGGAACGACCTCGATGCTCAGATCGCCGTCGCCCACTTCAAAGTTTGTCAGAACGTCGCTGCCGGCGATGACAAATGTGAAGGTCTCGATATCGTTCGCTCTCATATTGATGCCCACCATACGGTTGAGGTCGGATGCAACGAGCTGACCGTTGAGATAGACCTTTACGATGTACGAGCGGAGGATAATCTCCGAATCAAGCTGGTTTGTGTACTTCGTCTGCACGATGAAATCGCTGCCGCGCGAGAATGCCTTGGTAACGGTGATCGGCAGATTGGAAACCGTGCTGACGCTCTCGGTCGTCGAGTAGAAGCCCTTGCCCTCCTCGGGAACGAAGCGCGCGCCGGTGTAGTAAACGCTCTGGCCGAGCCAGTCGCCGTAAAGCGCACGGGCGGCAAGGCTCTTGGCGTTATACACCTTCAGCTCGTTCGGGTTGCTCGTTGTGAGCGTATTGGGGATGAGCACGAGCTTGTCGGCGGTGAAGTTAAGGTTGTCGTAAACGCCGCCGCAGATAAGGGCAAGCCGGGTGCTGCCGGTCTTATCCATGCTGTACACATAGCGGTTGAAGGACGACAGGCAGTAGAACTTATCGCCGAATTTATACAGCGAGCGGTTGCGCACGTTTGTTGTCTTGGGGAACTCGCCGACGAGAGTTATCGCGCCGGGAGCTTCGACGGAAACGGCGTACAGGTTCAGGTCATAGTTGCCCTCGGTGTCATATGCGAGGAAGTACATGACATGTCCGTCAAAGAAGCTGGTGTTTATCTTATAATCGCAGACCTTGGAGATATCGCCGCTTGCGATGTCGTAGGCATAGAGCTTATCAACGTTCACGCTTGACTCCACGCCCTGCTCGTTTTTGAAAACCATAAGCTCGGCCATCTTGAAATAGATCTTGCCGTTCCAGCCGTAGGGCACGAAGTTCGGAACCTGGGCATAGGGGATATTCGAGCGTATCGCGTTGAACGCACCGTTTACGATCCTGCCGAATGCGTATGTATAGCCGGAGGGCTTGTCGGCATATTTGGTGAACGCAAGCGCGTAAAGCTGCCCGTCATAGAAGCAGTAGGACTCGATGATATAGCCATCGTAGACAGTGGAGAATGTGCCGCTTGCCGGATCATAGCACATGAGCGCGCCCTTTTCGCTTCCGGTCGTGCTGCGGCAGAAGTACACCTTGCCGTTATACACGCTTATGTTGTCAAGATACTGGCCGACAGCTGCGCTGTAAAGCTTGGTGCTCATGCCCGAGGAGCTGACCGCATACAAGCCGTAGCTTACCGTGTCCACGGTGTCGTAGCCCTTATACAGACAGTAGTTCGTTTTGCCGATCTGGACGGCGATGCTGTCGTTTTCGAGATTTGCCTCGTATGCGGCCATGTCGGCGTTGACCTTGGAATCGTGGCCCTGGCGCAGCGCAGGCTCAACAAGGCGCGCGATGACCGTGGCTATCTGGCCGCGGCTGGTCGTGCTCGTTCCGCAGAAGCGATAGGACGAGTCCATACCGATCATTACGCCGGCGGCATAGAGCTTTTCGACCGAGGCCTTATAATAGCCGGGGATGCTGCTCAGATCGCCGATGGCGTAGTCGCAGATCTTCGGCATATCCTGATCGTCGATCGTCTTGGCGAACAGATACGCGAGGTTATAGCGATTGATGCTCTGGCTGAGCTTGCTCACCGCCGGGGTTGCCGAGGGCAGCATGCCGCGCTCGGAGCAGTATCTGTAATAGGTCATGAACCATGCCTCGTTCTGGCTCGGCTCGGCAATGAGATTGTCGTTATACGCGGCGTGGATGCGCGCGGCTATCGTTATGGCCTCGGCCCAGCTGACGTTGTTGTTCGGGCGGAAGGTCTTGTCCGTATAGCCGAGCATGATGCCCTTGTTATAGGCGGTCTTGACGCCGGAATAGCACCATGTTTTTGAGCTTACATCGGTGAAGGTGCTGCTGTTCATCTGGCCGATATCGTCAAAAACGGCGAGTCTCTGGCCGGGGATCGCATCGGCCAGCGCACCGACAGACGCGACGGCGAGCAGGCTGCTTACAACAAGCACCAGCGCCAACACTCTGCGAATTTTTTTCATATAGGCAAACCTCCGGGGCAGTAGATTTGTGGTTACAAAACGGTGTCATTTATTATATCAGGTTACATAATATTTTGCAATACCATTTTATAATTATTGTATAGCCGCGGCGATTGCGAAAACGGCCGCAAGATGGTAAAATGAATGCAAATACAAAAAAACAAGGAGTGTGAGCTATGAAATACGGCTTCATCGGACTCGGCAACATGGCCGGAGCCATCATTGCAGGCATGGCCGCCTGCGGCAAGTTCAAAAACGACTATCTATACGGCTTTAATCGCAGCCAGGGCAAGACGCTTGCGCTGAAGGAAAAGCACGGGCTGATCCCCTGCGCATCGGCGGCCGAGGTCGCGGAAAAGGCAGACGTGATCATTCTCGCGGTCAAGCCGCAGGTGCTGCCCGAGGTCATGCCGGAGATAGCCAAGGGCATCACCAAGGATAAAACCGTTATCAGCATCGCCGCCGGCAAGAGCACCGGCTGGTATGAGGAGCGCCTTGCCAAGGGTGTGCCCGTCGTAAGGTGCATGCCGAACATAAACGCAAAGGTCAAAGCCTCGGTCACCGCGATCTGCGGCGGCAAGGGCGCAACGGCCGACGATATAAAGATCGCCGACGGCATTTTCGCGTCCGTCGGCAAGATATATCACATTGAGGAAAAAATGTTCCCGGCGTTCGGCGCGCTGGGCGGAGCCTCCGGTGCGTTTGTGCTGCTTTACATTGACGCGCTGGCCGAGGCCGGAGTGCGCGCGGGATTTTCGCGCCCCATGGCCGAGGAGATCGCAACGGCTACCGTCATGGGCAGCAGCGCTTTGGCTATGGACAGCGATGAGCACCCCATCGCGCTCATGAATCGCGTATGCTCGCCCGGCGGAACCACCGTCGAGGGCGTCTGCAAGCTCAAGGAGCTCGGTTTTGAAACCGCCGTCCAGCAAGCCCTTCAGGCCATAATCGACAAAGACCTTTTTTTAGAGGCGAATTGACGCCCCTACCAATACGCATATTGCGGTAGCCCGGTATCGAGACTGCCTGCAAAACCGTAAAACTGCCGCACTACATTAGTGCGGCAGTGGATTTTTTTGGGGGAGCACTCGGTATCGAGGATGCGGAGGAAACCGTGGTTGCCTCGCGTAACGCAAGTGCGGTTTCCTCCGCGCCCTCGAACCGGGCTACCAGAGATAAATGTATTCGTAGGTGCGTCAATGCGCCTCTAATAGAATGTGGCGACGGGCTGCTCGGGGACTTCGCAGGGCGAGTCCTCGATGAAGGTGAGTACGGGGCCTTTTTTGCCGTAGGCGCGGCTGAACTTGAAGTTGATGCGCGCGGTGAGCACATGCCAGGAGTCGCCGACGATGCTGTCGGAATCCTCCCGCTGGCAGATAAGACCCGCAAATTGGATATCCTCGGCGCAGCAGGTCATGACGTGGCGGCCGACGATGAAGTTGCCTGCCGGAACCTTTTTGCGCTTTAAATAGCGGCATTTGAAGCGAACGACCTTGTTTTCGTACTTTTTCGGCTCCTCGGACATATCGCGATACCACACGGCGTAGTCGTCGTCACCGATCTCGACGACAGGCGCGTCAAGGTCGAACGGCAGAGGATCTTCGATCTCGTCATACTTGACGATGCCGTCTGCGTACTCATAGGCGATATCGCTGCGGCGCGAGGCGGCGCGCACGAGCTTGTGCAGCTCCATCTTGTCGATGGAGTCGTCATAGCGGTTGAAAACCGTCAGCTCCGCGCTTTTGAGCTTATCGTAAACGAGGTTGCGCATGTTGGCGTTGTAGCTGAGGATGCTGCGCGCATCGGCGAAGAAAAACTCCTGATACACCATCCACATCTCGGGCAGCGCCTGATACAGATCGTCGAGCATCCACATGCCGTTGTACTCGATGACGCATCTCTCGCAGTCGTGCTCGTCGAGCCACTTGCGCAGATTGGCGCGTGTAAGCTCGGATTGCTCCTCGACATTTACCATGAAAACGTTCGGCGCGGAGAACTTATCGGGCGCGTACTCCTCCTCGCCCTCCTCGCAGACGATCAGCAGCGTTCTCTCGCCGCTGTTGAAGCGCTTGTCCTCAAGCGTTTCCTGAATGAACTTGGTTTTTCCGCTCTCGAGAAAGCCCGTGAACAGAAAAACGGGAACTTCTTTAACCTTACTCAATACCGAACAACTCCTTGATAGCCTGCTCGTTTATCTTCGAGCCGATGACGCACACACGGCCGGTGACGGCAGCGCCGCCGCGGCGGATGTCCGCCTCGCCGGGAACGTAGTCGAAATAGATCCACTGTCCGTCGGTCGAATCTACAAAGCCCTTGGCACGCAGGATCGTGCCGTAGCTTGCATCCTCGTCGAACTCGCCCAGCGCCTTTCTGACCTCCTCCTCGGTGAACTTCTTCGGAGTCTCCACACCCCAGGAGGTGAACACCTCGTCTGCGTCGTGGTGATGATGGTCATGTCCGCAGCCGCAGGAGCAGCTTTCGCCGTGCTCGTGCTCGTGATCGTGATCGTGGTCATGGTCGTGATCGTGGTGATGCTCGTTGTGGTCGTGGTGCTCCATCTCCTGCATGGTGGTGGACAGCGAGTCGATACGCTCCATAACGTCAACTATCTGCTTGCCGTCAAGCTCCGACCAGGGAGTGGTGATGACGGTAGCATTGGGGTTGAGCTGGCTGAGCATAGCGGTTGCGGTGACGACCTTGCCGTCGGAGGCGGAGTCGGTGCGGCTGAGAACGATAACGTCGGCATTGTGAACCTGATCGTTGAAAAATTCGCCGAAGTTGCGGATATACATGCGGCAGCGGCCGGCATCAACGACAGTGACCTTTGCGCCGATCTCGCAGCCGGGCACGCTCGCAACGGCCTTTGCAACGTCGGAGAGCTTGCCTACGCCCGAGGGCTCGATGAGGATGCGGTCGGGGTGATATTTATCAATGACCTTCTGCAGAGCCGCGGTGAAGTCGCCGACGAGGGTGCAGCAGATGCAGCCGGAATTCATCTCGGTTATCTCAACGCCGGCATCGCGCAGGAAGCCGCCGTCAACGGCTATCTCGCCGAACTCGTTCTCAATCAGAACGAGCTTCTCGCCCTTGTAGCCCTCCGCGATGAGCTTGCGGATGAGCGTGGTCTTTCCTGCTCCGAGAAATCCGGAGAAAATGTCTATTTTAGTCAAGGTTATTACCTCCTACATTAATATTCTTGTCTGAAACTTTATTATAACACAGCTTTGCAAATTTGCAAACGTATAAAACAACATCGATTGCCGCTTGCGCCGGCAGCAAAATATATCTATAATATATGGTATAAACGGAAGCTGTGGGGAATAGATAATGATGAAACTGCGTATAACGGCACTCGCCCTATGTCTGAGCCTTGTGCTGGGCATGGCGCTTCCCTGCGCCCTCGCCGAGGATGACGGCGCACCGAAGCTAAAAAGCACTCAGTGCGCGCTGCTCGGCGACATGGGCAGCGGCAGGATACTTTTCAATATCGACGCATACTCGCGCCGCGAACCGGCAAGCCTTACGAAGATAATGACTCTGCTGCTGGCCGTCGAAGCGATCGAGGCCGGAACGGCTTCGACCGACGACATGGTTACGGCCTCGGCAGCGTGCAAAACCGGCCTCGAGCACGATAGCTCGACCGCGTATATCGACCGCGGCGAAACGATGAGCCTGCGCGACCTTCTCTACTGCGCGGCGCTTGCCTCGGCAAACGAGGCGTGCAACATTATCGCCGAGCACGTCGCAGGCTCGATAAGCGCCTTTGTAGAGCGCATGAACACGCGCGCAGCGGAGCTTGGCTGCTCCGGCACGCATTTTGCAAACACCCACGGCATGCCGGACGATAACCATTACACCACCGCGAGAGATATTTTCATCATCGCCTGCGAGGGCATGCGCCATCAGCTTTTCGCGCAGCTTGTCGGCTGCCGCGAATACACGACGAGCGCGACCAACGACTCGCCGGCGCGCGTTCTGGAAAGCTCGAACGCACTCATAACGCCCGACTCGCCGTATTCGGACAAGTACGTTTACCCCGGCGCGGTCGGCATCAAAACCGGCTACACCGAAAAGGCCGGCTATTGCCTTGTCAGTGCCGTGCAGCGCGACGGCGTGAACGTCATTGCCGTCGTCCTCGGCGCGGACGGCAACACGGCAAACAAGGAGTTTGACAGCTTTGCCGACACGGTGACGTTGCTCGACTGGTGCTTTGAAAACTATTCTTACCGCAGCATCGTTGAGCGCGGCTACCCTGCCGCGGTGCAGCCGATCGAAAAGGACGGTCGGCGCGGCGAGATAACGCTCGTGTGTTCGCAGGAGATAAACGCGCTTGCGGCAAAGGAGCTGGATGCATCAAAGCTCAAAAGCGAGGTCACGCTCTATGCGGAGACGCTGACTGATGTTCCGGCAGAGGGCACGGAGCTTGGCGCGGTCACGTTTTCAGACCCCAACGACGGCACTGTCTACGGAACCGTGACGCTCGTTTCTCATGGTGAGGCACAGTTTGAAGAGCCGGAGCCGCAAGCCGTTCGGCCGCAGGAGCTGAGCCGCGAGCAAAAGCTCGCAACGGTCATAGTCTGCTCGATCGCGGTGTTTCTGCTGCTGGTGTTTATCCTGCTCCTCGTCCGCCGCAGCCGCAGGATGCGAGGAAAACGGCGCTGAATTTAATGCCGCACTCGCAGGGATCGGTGCATAGCTTTTGCACTAATATAGAACATTCCCCCGGGTTGCGAAACGCCACTGTTTCCGCCAACGTTTCGAACCGGGCACCAACATAAATGTAAAGGAGCGGCGTTAATTCGCCTCTGAAAAAACGTATAGGAGAAGCGCCAAAGCGCTACTAAAAAAATGAGTTTTTTGTCTGTGGCAGTCAGAATACTGCTGGCGGTCGTAGTGGGCGGCCTGCTCGGGCTTGAGCGCGAGCGGCGCAGCTCACCGGCCGGATTCAGAACATATATGCTCGTGGCCATCGGCTCGTCGATGACCATAATGCTCAGCCAGTATATCGACCTGATGCTGTCAACGCAGTGGGCAGCGGCCGCGCAGTCCGTCGGCGCAACGCACGACGTTTCGCGTTTCGGCGCGCAGGTCATAAACGGCGTGGGCTTCCTCGGTGCAGGCTCGATCATCCTGACCGGGCGCAAGCGCGTCAAGGGTCTGACCACGGCTGCCGGACTGTGGGCGTCGGCGTGCCTCGGCCTCGCGATCGGCGCAGGCTACTACGAGTGCGTGCTTGTATCGGTCGCACTGATCCTCGTGTGCATGTATGCGTTCCCGGCGCTGGAAAACCGGCTGATACAGCGCTCGCGGTACATGAACATCCTCGCCGAGCTTGACGGCATGGAGTGCCTCGGCGGCATACTGAGCACGCTGCGCGAGCAGGGCGTCACAGTGTTCGACATCGACCTGAGCAAGCAGCCGGAGGACAGGCGCGCGCAGCTCGGCGTGCACCTGAGCGTGTATCTGCCAAAGGGTCTGAACCATACCGAGCTTCTCGCGCAGCTTGCGGCGCTCGGCGGCACGGTTTCGATCGAAGAAAGCCAGTAAGGAGGTGCAGCCATGCTTTCATGCTTTGATTTTATAAGGGAATCCACAACGCTGGCCATGGCGCTGCGCCTGCTGCTTGCGTTCATATGCGGCGCGGTCATAGGAGCCGAGCGCGAGATAAAGCGCCGCCCGGCAGGCTTCCGCACGCACATTCTTATCTGTCTGGGTGCTGCGATAACAACGCTGACCAGCCAGTACCTGCTGCTCGGCCTCGGGCTTTACACCGACATCGGCAGGCTCGGCGCGCAGGTCATCGCCGGTATCGGCTTCATCGGTGCTGGCACGATCATCGTCACCGGCCGCCGCCAGGTCAAGGGTCTTACCACCGCCGCCGGACTGTGGGCCTCGGCCATCGTCGGACTTGCCTGCGGCGCAGGCTTCGTCGAGTGCGCGATCTTCGCGACCGCGGTCATACTCTTTGCCGAGATAGTGCTCATAAAGTTCGAGTTTAAGTTCGCCAAAAGCAGCAGGCTATGCACGCTGTATATCGAATACACGAAGCCCGACACCATCCAGACCGTGCTCGAGATGATGAGCGAGCGCTCGCTCAAGGTCTCGAACCTCGAGGTCAGCCGTACCCAGGGCGAGGACGAGGAGCACCGCTACTACGCGCTGCTGTCGGTTCAGACAACGCCGAAGCTCGGCGGCACCGAGCTTGTCCCGGCCATCACCGCCCTCCCCAACGTCTTCGCCGTCGAAGAAATGTAGTTTTAGAGGCGAATTACCGCAGTTACGGATACGCATATTGCCGGTGCCCGGTGTCGAAGTTACCGACGAAACCGGGAAACTGCCGCCATACGTTAGTACGGTGCTGAGTTTTGCGGTCGCCCGGTTCGGGACAATGGAGGAAACCATGCGTGCCGCGCAACCCAGTAGTGCGGTGCTGATTTTTGCATCGCGCTCCATTGGCTCCCCTGTCAAGGGGAGCAGGCAGCTTTGCTGCCG
>UMKG01025899.1_pt1 | contig 42786 bp, 37 predicted proteins | sample 1966261 | NCBI WGS metagenome assembly UMKG01 (sample SAMEA4836169, study PRJEB28245) | human gut metagenome | biome: gut microbiome; material: fecal sample | place: Denmark | collected 2008 | reverse complement strand
CGGGAGCCGCTCCTGAGACAGACTCCGACCAGCACCTCGAGTCGAGGGTGACATACCAGGGACTCTGCATCGACCCCAACGAGAAGGTGGCCTATCTCGACAACGAGCGCATACCGCTCACAAAGACAGAGTTCGAGATACTCTATTTCTTCCTCACCCACCGCAACCGCATCTACTCACGCCAGGAGATCATACGCCGTGTGTGGGCCGACGATGTCGTAGTCACCGCCCGTACCATTGACACCAACATAACCCGTCTGCGCAAGAAAATCGGAGCCTATGGCAACAACATAGAGACACGTCAAGGGTTCGGCTATGGATTTAAAGAGAAGGATTAATTTCCACTGGCAGCTTTTCATCCCCATCGCCACAGCCCTGTGCGTGGTGTTCGGGTTCATCGTGTGGTATCAGTACAAACGCGAGGCCGACTACCGCGCCGAACTCATCACCGAACAGCTTGACCTGATTAACCGCCGCGTCATCGCGGCCTACGAGTCAGACCAGACCCTGCGCCCCTTCAACTCGTTTCTGGCGTCATATTTCGCCGGATCCAGGTTCGAGGGGGTACGCATATCGGTCTATGACGATGACGGTATGCTGCGCTACTCGCTCGGAGTGCCCATACCGTTCGAGCCTGACCCGGCCCGGACACTCAAGGTCATCGACACGGGAGGCGACTCCCCCCGCCTGGTGCAGCAGAGCCGCGACGGCAAGATATACCTGATGTCGTCGACCATGAGCCGCGACGGCAAGGTCAAGGTACTCACCGCCATGCCATACAGCCGCGAGGTCAACGACGCCATAAACATTGACGCCACCGTGTGGCTGGTCATAGCCGGATGCCTCCTGTCGACACTTTTCATCACCTTCTATTTCACGCGCATGCTGTCGCGCAACGTAACCCTGCTCAAGGAGTTCACCTACAGGGCCGTGAGCGGCGGACGCTTCACCGGGCTCGACAAGTTCCCCAAGAACGAGCTCGGCGACATCTCGCGCGAGATTGTCACCCTCTACCGCGACCGCACCGCGGCCATCGAACAGATAAAGAAGGAGCGCAAGGTGGCCATACACGCCTTCGAGGAGAAGGCCCGCGTGACGCGCCAGATGACCAACAACATCAACCACGAGATCAAGACCCCCGTGGGCATAATCCGCGGCTATCTCGAGTCGATACTCGGCGACCCCGACATGGACGAGGAGACGCGCACGCGGTTCCTGCAGCGCATGTTGAGCAACGTCGAACGACTCTCCAACCTGCTCAACGACATCTCGACCATGACCCGACTGGAGAACGGCAGCGACAAGATAGCCGTGACCAAAGTCGATATGTACGACATGGTGTTCCAGATAGACTATGACATGGAGGCCAACCATCTGGCGGGAGACCTGGAGTTCACATACGACATACCTCTCGACTGCTATGTCTCGGGCAACCCCGGACTGATACAGGGCATGATATGCGGACTCATACGCAACTCGGCCATGTACTCGGGAGGCACCAGGATAGGATTCCGCCTCATATCGGAGAACGAGCGCTTCTATGTGTTCGCATTCTATGACGACGGCAACGGTGTGGCCGAGGAGCATATACCCCACCTGTTCGAGCGGTTCTATCGCGTCGACACGGGACGCTCGCGCAAGCAGGGCGGCACCGGCCTCGGGCTCCCCATCGTCAAGAGCACCGTCACCACCCACGGAGGCACAATATCGGTACACAACCGCTCGACGGGAGGACTCGAATTCATCTTCACCCTCCCCAAATGGAACGCCGACGAGGAGTGACACCACGCTATTGACACTTTTATTGACAGATGTTGATCAGTTTTTCTTGATTTTTTTGGCCAAAAGGTTGCACAATTCAAAAATAAGGTGTAATTTTGCAGCGCAAATCAAAGAAAGACCTGCTTCAGTAGCTCAGTTGGTTAGAGCACCTGACTGTTAATCAGGGGGTCGTTGGTTCAAGCCCATCCTGAAGCGCAACTTTTCATAAAACAAAACATATCTTTCCCTTTGCTTCAGTAGCTCAGTTGGTTAGAGCACCTGACTGTTAATCAGGGGGTCGTTGGTTCAAGCCCATCCTGAAGCGCGCAAAGTTACGCCTCCGCAGACCGTCATGGTCTCGCGGAGGTTTTTGTATATCCGGGGCGCAATATTGGCCCGGCGGACAACGTTAGATTCTACAGATGCGACCTGTCTCCATATCTACTCTCAGCCGCGGATGGCGCCTCTGTGTGGCCTTCCTTGCGGCCGTGGCTCTCGCTGCGGCCGTGACGTCGTGCTCGAACAAGAAGAACACCGCCGCCACGCGCAACTATCAGGCCTTCATCACGCGATATAACGTATATTTCAACGGCGACCAGCACTTTCAGGAGACCCTGAAGGAGATGGAGCGCGCATACGAGGACGACTACACCGGGCGTGTGCTGATGCACCCCGCCGAGGCGTATGGTGTCGAGAAGGCTCCGCAGCCCTCGGGGTCGTTCAACCGCTCGATAGAGAAGGCACAGAAGGCCATCCAGCTCCACTCGATCAAGAAGCGTCCCAAGCGCAAGGCCGGAAAGGGGAATGACCCCGAGTACAAGAAATGGCTCAAGCGCGACGAGTACAACCCATTCCTGCACAACGCATGGATGATGATGGGGCGCAGCCAGTATTTCAATGGCGATTTCCTCGGGGCTGCATCGACATTCTATTACGTAGCCAAGCATTTCACATGGCTTCCCGCCACAGTCACCGAAGCCAAGCTGTGGCAGGCGCGCAGCTACTGTGCCCTTGACTGGCTCTTCGAGGCAGAGACTATCCTGACACGCATCAAGCCTGATGAGCTCACCTCGGGCACACTCAGGGAGCTCTATAACTTCACATACGCCGACTATTACATCCGCTCGCACGACAACGCGCGTGCCGCGCCGATGCTTGTCGAGGCTGCGAAAGCGGCCTCAGGCTCGCAGAAGAGCCGCCTTTATTTCCTGCTCGGACAGACATACGCCGCCCTCGGCGAGAAGGCCAAGGCATACGAGGCGTACAAGAAGGCCGGAGGCAGGGGAGCGTCATACCGCACGGCGTTCAACGCCCGCATCAAGCAGAGCGAGGTCTACGAAGGTGCCGACATCACCCCCGAGGTCAAAGCCCTCAGGCGCATGGCCCGCTATGGCTCGAACAAGGAGTATCTCGACCAGATATATTATGCCATCGGCAACCTCTACCTGTCGCGGCGCGACACGGCCAACGCCATAGCAAACTATGAGCTCGCAGCCGAGAAATCGACCCGCAACGGCATCGACAAGGCCATCTCGCAGGTCACCCTCGGCGGCCTATACTACGACCAGGGGCGTTATGACAAGGCACAGCCATGCTATTCGGAGGGAGTGCCCCAGCTCCCCGACACCTATCCCGGCTACGAGAGCATCAAGCGCCGCAGCGATGTGCTCGACGAGCTGGCCGTCTATACGCAGAACGTGGTGCTCAACGACTCGCTGCTGCGCCTCGCAGCCATGCCGGAGGCCGAACAGCTCAAGGTGATAGAGAAGATTATCGACGACCTGAAGAAGCGCGAGAAGGAGGAGGCCGAGAACGCCCGCCGCGAGGAATATCTGGCCCAGCAGGAAGCCGCCGGAAGCAATCTGCAGAACGGCAATGCCAACGCCCCGACCCAGTTCACGCTCAATGCCGACAAGTCGTGGTATTTCTATAACACCGCCACACGCAACGCCGGACGCACGGATTTCCAGAAGCGCTGGGGCTCGAGAAAGTGGGAGGACGACTGGCGGCGCCGCAACAAGACATCATTCTCGCTCGACGACAGCGATACCGCCGACAGCGGCGAGGAACCCTCTGAGGAGGGCACATATATGAACGGTGAGGAGGACCCGCTTGAGGACGAGGAGGCCAAGGAGGCACGCAAGCGCGAGCAGGACCCGCATTATCCCGAGTATTACCTGCGCCAGATACCCAAGACAGATGTCGAGAAAGCGACCGCGGGAGAGGTGATACAGGAGGGCCTGTATAACTCGGGCCTCATCCTCAAGGACAAGCTCGAGGATTTCGGAGCCGCCTCGGCCGAATGGAGGCAGCTCATGTCTCGCTATCCAGAGAATGTCTACCGCCTCGACATATATTACAATGAATATCTCATGGCCATGCGCCGCGGACTCCCCGGGCAGGCCGAGAAATGGAGACAGCTCATATTGAGCGAGTTTGCCGACTCGAAATACGGACAGGCAATGGCCGACCCCAACTATCTCGAGAACCTGCGCGTCATGGAGCGCCGCCAGAACGAGATGTACGAGCAGGCATACGAGGACTATCTCGCCAACCGCAACACCGCCGTGCACAAGGCATACGACGACATAAACCGTGAGTTCCCGATGTCGCCGCTGATACCCAAGTTCATGTTCCTGAACGCGCTGGCATACGTCACCGAGAACCGTCCCGCCGAGTTCGGAGCCACCATACGCGAGCTGCTCGAGCGCTATCCGTCGACAGACCTCACCCCTCTCGCCTCGGCATGGCTCAAGGGCATCAACGAGGGACGCGACCTGCACTCCACGGCTACCAACACCCGCAGCATGCTGTGGGACATACGTCTTACCAACGACTCGACGGCACTCGCCGGAGACGGCACGCCGCTCGAGTTCACCCTCGCGCCCGAAGATCCGCACTATCTCGTACTGCTCTTCTCGACCGACGCCCTCTCGCCAAACCAGTTGCTCTATGAGGTGGCCCGCCACAACTTCTCGACATACGTCGTGCGCGATTTCGACCTCGAGCTGATGAACTTCGGCAAGTTGGGATTGTTGATAATAAAGGGATTCGCCAACCAGGGTGAGCTCAACCACTACCGCGGGCTGCTGGCCAGGGACGGCACATTCTCCATGCCCTCCGAGGTACGCCCCGTCGAGATAAGCAAGGCCAACTTTGACCTGCTGCTCCAGGGAGCGGGCTCGTTCGACGACTATTTCAAGTTCATCGGCGAGGAGACCATCCGCGAGACCCACGAGTCGGTGCTTCCTCCCGACGAATACCCCTCGGCCGAGGAGATGTATCCCGAAGCCGCCCCCGAGCCCGCAGAGCCGGTAGAGCCGGTAGAGCCTGTCGAGACCATCGACTCCATAGAGCTCACCCCTCCCGAGCCCCGGGCTCCCATAGAGGAAGCGCCCTCGGTTCCCGCCCAGGAAGCGCCCTCAGTTCCCGTTCAGGAAGCCACCCCGGCTCCCGCCCAGGAAGCGCCCTCGGTTCCCGTTCAGGAAGCACCGCTTCCGGCCACTCCGGCCACTCCGGCGCCCACCGCGACACCCGCGCCCGCCCCGGCGCTTCCCTCCTACCCCCTCGGCTCTGAGGGAGACGAAGAAGACTGATAACCCCACATAACCCACGATATATGCCAGTCCTGCTATGGGCCGATGACGAGATAGACCTCCTGAAGCCCCACATATTGTTCCTGAAGGCCAAAGGCTATGACGTAGACACCGCCTGCAGCGGCGCCGACGCCCTCGCCATGGCCGCCGAGAAGGAATACGACCTCATCATACTCGACGAGAATATGCCCGGCCTCACCGGACTCGAGACGCTGCAGCGTGTCAAGATGGCCAAACCGCATATCCCGGTCATAATGATAACCAAGAGCGAGGAAGAGAACATCATGGACCAGGCCGTGGGCAACAAGATTGCCGACTATCTCATCAAGCCCGTCAACCCCAAGCAGATCCTCTCGTCAATCAAGAAAAACCTCCACTCAGAGGAGCTGGTGAGCCAGCAGGCGTCGACCGACTACCGCCAGGAGTTCTCGCATATCTCCTCGATGATCTCGTCGGCCTCTACCATCGGCGAGTGGATGGAGCTATACCGTCTGCTGGTGCACTGGGAGATGCAGCTATCGCAGACCGACACCTCGATGGACGAGCTTCTGGCCATGCAGCTTGGCGAGGCAAATTCGGCATTCGTCAAGTTCGTGCGCCGCAACTATGAGAAATGGGTCACCGGGGGAACCGACAATCCCGACGCACCGCTGATGTCGCCGAGAGTGTTCAAAAACTCCATCTTCCCCTTGCTTGACTCGGGCGAGAAGGTGTTCTTCATCCTCATAGACAATTTCCGGCTCGACCAGTGGGCAGCCGTCAAGCCGTTGCTCACCGACATATTCACCATGCACGAAGAGCTGTACTGCTCCATCCTCCCCACCGCGACACAATATGCGCGCAACGCCATCTTCTCGGGCCTCATGCCCATCGAGATAGCCCGGATGTTCCCGTCGCTGTGGGTCGACGAGGACTCACCCGAGGGGAAGAACCTCAACGAGTCGCCGCTGATTGCCACCCAGTTCGAGCGGTACAGGCGCAAGTGCCGCTTCTCATACACCAAGATAAACGACTCGGTGGCCGGAGAGAAACTGCTGCGCGAGTTCTCAAACCTCCTCGACAATGACCTCAACGTCATCGTGTTCAACTTTATCGACATGATGTCGCACGCCCGCACAGAGTCGAGGATGATACGCGAGCTGGCCGCCAACGATGCCGCCTACCGCTCGCTCACCGAATCGTGGTTCCGCCACTCCCCCGCCCTCGAGATATTCCGCCGCATCGCGGCCAAGGGATATAAGATTGTGCTGACCACCGACCACGGCACAATCCGTGTCGACAAGCCCGTCAAGGTCGTCGGAGACAAGAACACCAACACCAACCTGCGCTACAAGATAGGCAAGAACCTCGCCTACAGCCAGCGCGATGTCTACGAGGTGAAGAATCCTCCGCGCTTCGGCCTCCCCTCGCCCAACGTGTCGAGCACATATATCTTCGCCACCGACCGCGATTTCTTCGCATATCCAAACAACTATAACCACTACGTGCAATACTACGACGGCACCTTCCAGCACGGAGGCATATCCATGCAGGAGATGCTTGTCCCCCTCATCACACTGACACCGAAATGACAAAGACCATCCGTATCCCCTCGCTCGAGGCTCTGCCCGAGGCAGCCCGCGAGTTCATGGCCCTGATGGGCGACGCCACAGTCTATGCGTTCGACGGCCCGATGGGAGCCGGCAAGACCACCTTCATCAACGCTCTGGCCCGCGAGCTGGGTGTGCCCGACGACGAGGCCACAGGCTCGCCCACATTCGCCATTGTCAATGAATACCGCTCGGACACCACCGCCGAACTGATATACCACTTTGACCTCTACCGCATCGAGAATCTCGAGCAGGCCTTCGACATAGGCATCGAGGACTATCTCGACTCGGGCGCCCTCTGCCTCATCGAGTGGCCCGACCGCATCGCCGACATCCTCCCCGACGACACCGTGACCGTGCGCATCTCGGAGGAGGCTGACGGAAGCCGTCTGCTCACCATAGAGAATCTTGACGGGGAGGAGGCATGACACGCGTCATCCGCCTCGACTCCGTAAACTCGACCAACACATACGCCGCCACCGTGGCCGACACGCTCGGTCACGGTGATGTCGGGACCACCCGCAGCCAGACCGCCGGACGCGGGCAGCGGGGCAACTCGTGGGAGGCCGAGCCGGGACGCAACCTGACATTCTCGCTGATGCTGCGTCCCGAGGGAGTGAGGGCCGACGAGCAGTTTCTGGTATCCGAGGCCGTGGCGCTCGGAGTGGCAGACGTGCTGCAGAGACATCTCCCCGCCGAGAGGATTTCGGTCAAATGGCCAAACGACATCTATGCGGGCGACCGCAAGATATGCGGCATCCTAATCGAGAATGTCGTATCGGGTAAGGGACTTGTGCGCTCCATTGCCGGGATAGGCATCAACGTCAACCAGCGCGAATTCATCTCAGACGCCCCCAACCCGGTCTCGATGCTGCAGCTTGCCGGACATGAGTTCGACCTCGACACCCTGCTCGCAGAGGTCACAGAGCATATCCTGGAGCTTGCGACACGTCTGCACACCCTCCCCGGGCCATACGCCGCACGCCTGTGGCGCCGCGAGGGGATATACCCATATATCGACCACACCCGGGGTGGTATCCCATTCAGCGCCTCATTGACCTCCGTCTCCCCTACAGGCATCCTCACCCTCACCGACACCGACGGCATCAGCCGCCAATACGCCTTCAAGGAGGTCAGTTTTGTGCTCTGACAAGTCAGACGGGTCTGACTTGTCAGACCCGTCCGACCCGTCCGCCCTCCATTCCTAATTCCTCATTCCTAATTCCTCATTAATCCCATGTCTATTACTCTCAAGCAATTCACCGACCGCATTGCCGCCCTGGTCAACTCTGACACATCGCTGCGGGGCGAATGGGTCACCGCCGAGACATCAGACGTGCGCCGCTCGGGCCACTGCTATCTCGAACTGGTGCAGAAACACCCCGCCACAGGCGAGGTCGTAGCCCGCATGAGGGCCACGATATGGCGCAACATGCTGCCGAGGATAGATGCCGATTTCGAGGCCGGGACAGGCCAGCGCCTCGGCTCGGGGATGAAGGTCATGGTATTCGTGAGCGCGTCATTCCACCCCGCCTACGGCCTCTCGGCCAACATCACGGGGATTGACCCCTCATACACGATGGGCGACCTCATGCGGCGCCGTATGGAGATACTCGCCCGCCTCAAGGCCGAAGGTGTCCTCAACCTCAACCGCGAGCTGCAGTGGCCCGAGCTGGTACAGCGCATAGCCATCATCTCGGCTCCCGGAGCGGCCGGATACGGCGATTTCGTGCATCAGCTCTTCACCACCCCCTCGCACCTGCGCTTCAATGCACGGCTCTTCCCCGCGCTCATGCAGGGCACAGGCGCACCCGAGTCCATAATCAGTGCCCTCGAGGCCGTGGCAGCCGAGGAGGAACAGTGGGATTGTGTCGTGATAATACGCGGAGGCGGAGCCACATCCGACCTGGCATCCTTCGAGAGCTACGAGCTTGCCGCCAACATAGCCCAGTTCCCCCTCCCTGTCATCATAGGCATCGGCCATGAGCGCGACATCACTGTGCTCGACTATGTGGCCGCCATGCGCGTCAAGACCCCCACGGCGGCTGCCGAATGGCTCATCGAACGGGGGACCGATGCTCTTGGACGCGTCGACGGACTTGCGACAGCCATCCACCGCACCGCCGCATCCATACTCTCGGGCAACCGCGAGCAACTGGCCCGCTATGGCGCGGCACTCCCACACCTACCCGTCGCGGCCCTCGACCGCGCCACCAAGCGGCTCGACCGCTCGCTCATGGGCCTCACCCCCCTGGCCTCGCGACGCATCACACCCGAGCTGCAGCGCCTCACAGCCATAGAGTCGCACCTAGTCACGGCAGGCCATACAGCCATCGAACGCCGCCGCGCGCGTCTCGATGCCATAACCCAGCTTCTTGACGTGCTGTCACCCGCAGCCACCCTGCGCCGCGGTTACTCGATAACCCGTGTCGACGGCCACGCCGTCACCTCAGCCGCCTCCATCCCACCCGGCACCCTCATCGAGACCACCCTCGCCCAAGGCACCCTGACGTCAAAATCAATATGATACTGCTTAAATCCGTCAAAAATCATCCATATATGTTTCTTCCATACATACCTATTGTCATCCATAATGAATTGCCTGATGGTACAGCAGACTCAACATACTCTGCGACCCAACGATTAACGACTAATAACCATTGTAATTATCCCATCTCCATCTGACATAATCAAGATTGATAAATGAAGGAATTACGATTCTTGGTGGAATAGTCATTCCATAATCGAGCCTTGCCTTAGTTGATAGCGCCAGCTCGCCTTCCGGAGAGATGCGAAGATGTCCAGTATCGAACAGGATGTGAATATCAGTACGCATAGCAAAGCCATTAGCCACGGTATCTTCTCCGTTATATTTGAAAGGCTTGATGTGTGCTGCCTCAAGAATCTCCGGCATAGTGGCATTTGTCACCACACAACGTTCACATGCAGCAAGGACCTGACGTCTGAAATTAGCTTGATTAGGACGATTCCGTGTCCTTACTCTTTCTACCTCTGAGGTTATGTCTTGATTCGCTATAATGTCATCTGACCATGAGGTGTCAATGCGATCAGCCCTATTGACAAGCTCCTTGACATCACAGACAATTATAGGATTAATAAAGTATGCATCCTGGAAGCGATTATTACCATCCGAAAGGACATCTAAGAACCCGTAATTTTTCAAGAATAAGAAAAACTCGCGAGCAATTCTCTTATCGTTTGCTTCCGGGGCACAATTTGGCCAAATCAAGGTGTTCAATTCTCCATCTCTATACTTTCTAAGATAGTAGACATAATCATCCAATTTTGCTCTGATACCTGACAGAGGCACAACTATCTTCACTAATTCGTCAACTGTAAGACTGCCTTCACCGTCCCGTTCAGAAAGAGCAAGCATTATCTTCAATATCAAGGACAGAGGCTTGAACCTTATTCCATGTCGTTTCCATAAGTCAACCTCACGTTGCGTCTGAATTGCAACATTTGGCAATTCCAAATGCGTTATCGTATATGTCGCAAACTCCGTTTGCGAAATCTCCCTATCGGCTACTTTCCTCCCAAACGGCGTTAAAGTTATTTTACCCGACCGATTGCTAACCGGAATCAAGCCCAATGCTTTCCAATACTGGCCTGAATTTCTAATCAGATTGCGAGTACCTCCTCTCCCAGCCAAATCTATTCCAATACTATCGCTAATATCGTGAGATAACGATTGCATTTCATCATTAAACTCCTGCGAACTATATTTATATCCAGAGTTTAATATTTCAAGTTTCCGCATCCTGAACAACACACCAAGGAGTACAATTGGATCATTAATACTCTCTGTGCATTGTAAACTTGCCCATTTCCATTTATACTCTTCAAAGGGCAATTGAGGTATAAAATCAATGCTGTGTATCATTATTGTAAAAATTAAACTGTTTAGCCACTGCATATGCTAACAGAGGTGGAACTGCATTACCAATTTGCCTGTAAACGGAAGAGAGTGGCCCCATGAATTCAAAATCCAACGGGAAACTTTGAATTGCTGCTAATTCTCGCCCAGACATTCTCCTCAACCCATTAGGATGAGGGAGTATTACGACACCACCTTTATTATCTCCTCGGGCTGTCACGGTTGGAGCCGGTTTCGTAGGATCAAGTGGGCGATGGCCTATATAACCATTAAATCCCAACTTATATCTAGAATATTCATGATTAGGTAAATCATTAGGTTTATCCGGTGACACGATACTATCTAAGGCCTCTCCAACAGATACCCATTGAGCCGTAAGCAAATCGCCATCCTTGCTATTTGTAGGTTCTGGATATGAATATTCAAATTCAATATCATCCCTCACTCCTACTATTATGACACGCATCCGGCATTGAGGGACACCATAATCAGCAGAATTAAGCAATTTATATTTAACTTTATAACCCAGAGATGAAAAATCAGTAATAATTGTCTTAATGATTTCACCTTTACCTAAACTAAGAATTCCTTTAACATTTTCTGCTAGGAAAAATTTAGGCCGTTTTGCCTCAATTACTCTTATAAGCTGTTTATATAAAGTATTGCGTTCATCCTTTGTATGGCGTTTCGTATTAGCGACTGAGAAACCTTGACATGGGAATCCCCCAATGACAATGTCACAATCTGGAATCTCATCAACATCGACTGAAATGATATCCTTACATGTAATATGGTCTCCGATATTTTTCCGATAAGTATTAACTGCATCCTCATAAATATCATTCGCCCATACAATAGTATGACCTGCATTTATAAAACCCAAGTCGAGGCCTCCGGCTCCACTGAATAGAGATACGACTTTCATATGTTTATTCCGCCTAAGATTTCACCTAATAATTTTGCGAAACGGACCGGTACGGCATTTCCTATTTGTCGATAACAGGAATTCATCGCGCCATAGAATATAAAATCGTCCGGAAATGTCTGGATTGAGGCACTTTCCCGGATAGTCAGCCTCCTATTTCCATTGTAATGCGGTATAGCGACAACCCCACCCCCGCCGTTTCCTCTGGCAAGGATTGTAGGAGATGGCTTCGATGGGTCTGTAACTCTATGACCCGTGAAATTTCTTGTCACGACCTTATACGTAGAGCAGACATGATTGGGAAAATTGTTAGGTTCATCCGGCTCTGGAAAATGAGATATTGCTTCGTGGATAGTTATCCATTTTGGAAGCACTTTACCATCCTTACTATGGGTCTTAGGAGGAACCGTAAGAAGCATATCATCACTAATATCATTACGTTGCCCCAGAAATATGACTCGCTGTCTTGTTTGTGGAACGCCATAATCCGCCATATTTACCAAATTTACAGAAATACAATATCCAGCATGTCTGAAATCTTCTATAATTTGTGATACGACAGATCCTTTCCCTAAACTGAGGATTCCTTTCACATTTTCAGCGATGAAGAATCTAGGCTGTTTTATTTTTATCGCTTGATAGAAAGATCTATAAAGCAGATTCCTTTCATCATTAATAGTTCTTTTAAGATTTGCGATAGAAAAGCCTTGGCACGGAAATCCACCGACGATAACATCACAGTCAGGGAGGGTATTCATATCCATTTTAGTGATGTCATCCAAATGAATATGATTACCAATATTGTATTTATAGGTTGTCACAGCATCTTTGTCTATGTCAATAGCCCATATTATCTCATGCCCTGATTGGACAAGGCCCAAATCAAGACCGCCGGCTCCACTGAACAAGGATACGATTTCCATAAATTTTACTGATTGGAATGGGGTTACGTTGTGGTTAGAAACCTGCTATAAGTTTAACTATCTCAGAAGTGAGAGGTGCACTCTATTGGAACACCATCTCGACATAGTGCACTCTGATTGCTCAAGAATATTGAGATGGCTTTTCGATGTCAGATTCCTTTTAATCACAATCATATTTAGATTATTTATCTCCACAAAATTATGTAATAATCAGGAAATTTACAAGTTAAAATACAAAACAGGGGTTTACCCAAAGGAGACTTGAGCAGAGTGCCTCTGTAGAGATCGATACCTCCTTTGAAGTCAGAATCTCATGCCGACGACGAAATCGAAGGAGGGGAAGGAGTTGAAATGGATGTAGTTTGAGTTGTAGTTGAGGAAGCCCATCATCCTGGCGTTGAACGAGGCGAAGAGGGCGCGGTGGTTGTAGACTACGGCTGCCGAGAGCTTGAAATTGTTCGATATGAGCGAGCGCATGTCGCCATCCTCACGGGTACCGAACACCTGACGGTAGCCCATTGCCATGGTGCCGTAGGCGTTGATGAGCCAGCGGCGGGGACTGAGCGCCCAGTTGTATGAATATCCCCCGGAGAGACTGTACGAACGATAGTGCGAGTCGTATGTCTTGTCTTCGAGCGGGACATATGGGAGCATCTCTTCGGGAAGTCGCGAGAAATCCATCGCTATCTTCTGTTCTACAAAATTGAACCCTATGAGTGCCGTCCCGGCGCTGCGCAGCTGATATTTGGAGAAGCTGTATGCTGCCGCATGCGAATATTTCAGATGATTGAAGAAATACACTGCCTCGGCCGACCGGGATTTCATATCCACATCCTCGAAATGATAGCGGAACGAATGGCGGTTATTATAATCGCCGAGACGTGTCAGTATCATGCCTCCCTGACTCCTCAGATCCTGATACGTCACCATGAAACGGGATGTGGTGAACGAGAAATCGAACGTATGTCTTGAATCGGGACTGGAGATGAGCTTGTTGATATTCCACATATACCCGACACTCACAGCCATGAAACTGAGGCGCAGACCGGCATCGCTGAACAGCGTGGAATGCATGTCGAGGGTCACATCCTCGGGGAAAAGCAGCGTGCTTGTCTCCATCCAGTTGTAGCTCTTGCCCATGAGTTTCCAGTTCTTGCCCGTCCCGACCACATAGTCGGTATTGTAGGTGTTGAATGTCCTGTCGCCCCAGTTATAGACATTCAGGGCGAACCTCGGGAAAGCCGGATAGCAGATGCCCGAGTCATTGAGGTTGAAGTTTTTCTGGAAAAGCTGCTTGATCCAATAGGTTTTCGACACACCGTCACACCCGCACGAGTCAGTCCGCTCCGACCCGTGGACCGCAGGAAACAACGACAGAGACAACAGCAGGATTATAAGGATTCTTGACCTCATTTCCGTCATCAATAGTCGTACAGCAGTTCGAAATCGTCGAGGGTGAGCACCGAGCCGTTGCCTCCTGTGAAATAGTCGCCAAGCCACGATGCGGAGGCGGTGCAGAGGATGTAACGGGGCACACGTGAGGTTGACTTATAGTCGAGTGTAATCTCGAACTGCGTCCACTCCGTGACGTCAGACGGCCATTCCATCTTGCCATAGGCCACCACATAGTCGCCGTCGGGATCGAAAAGCTGACGGTTGCTCGGGTTGGTACGTATCTCGAATGGCTGGTCAGAGTCTATGAGCGCCACCCACACTATGCCCTTGTCGGGTGTGCCCTTGAGGTCGTCAAAACCGGACGTGGTGCTCGATATTGGGGCCGAGTGATATTTGGCCCACCCTCTCAGGCGCGTGGGGCGCAGGTTGAACTCGCGCCCGAACGAGAGTATGCCGTTTGTGCCGTCCGTGCGCACATATCGTCCGGCAAATATATTGCCTGCCGCGAGCTTGCCTATGATGCCTATGCCCACGAAGCGGGTCTCAAGGCATGCGGCACGCCCTGTGCCTGTCGGAGTGTCGTCGGTGGGATATGTGTTGCTGGCCCCGAGCGTGGTGGCACCCTTGTTGCCCGTGTCCCAGTATTGTGTGCCCCCTTCGGACCAGGGATTCCACACCTTGCCGTCGAGCCACCAGTCCTCGAAATTGCTGTTGGGCATCTGGGCAGTGCCTTGGGTAGTGAACTCTATTTCGGCACCGAAATCAGAGCCGCTGTATGCGCGCGCCACGTATGCGGTCTCGGGGGTGAGGCCCGTGAGACGCCCGGTGAACGACCCGGCGCTCGTAGTGATGGCGCTCTGGGGCAACCGCGTCCATTCGGTGGCGTCGGCGCGACGGTATTCGAAGCCGTTATCCTTTCCGGCTTCGCCGGTACCATACAGCCATGCCACACAGCTCCATGCGTCCACACGGTCGGTGGTGACAGAACTCTCGGTGGCGACCACATATATGGTCCACACCGACTGGCGTCCGTGTGCGGTCACAGTCACCTCGACAGGCCCGGTGAAATCCACCTTCTTCCCCTGTAGGTCGGGGGTCATCACCGAACCGCGCGGCCCGAGCTTGATTGATGTCACTGTGAGGCTGCTGATGGGCGCGGAGGCCGAGACATAGGTTATGACACGCCGTCCGGGCACGTCAATGACCGAGGAGCCCACCTGCTGCTCGACAGTGAAATAACGCTCTATATCCTGGATGGCGCGGATTGTCCACGGATATTCCTGATAGAGCACGAGGTCTGTGGTAATCTGGGAGGTGAGGTCGATACCGTTGAGGAATGATGCAGAGTCGGGCCACTGAGCCGTGGAGGGAGAGACGGTGAATCCGTTGACCACCACGTCGGTCAGGTCGGCCTCCTCGTCGAGATATACCGTCACGGTATTGGCTACAGAGTCTATGACCGAGGGCTGGAGTGCCCCCTCGACCTCGAACGATGTGAAATTGACCTTGATATGCGGATACGGGATATTGTTCTTGATACACCCCGTTGCCACAGCCATGAGCATGGCCGCGACCACGATAAGAGGATATGATATGCGTTTAAATGCTGACACCTAATCCGAAATTGATATTGAAAATATTGAACCTGAAATTGGCACCCGAGGATGTGCGCTTGCCCTCGTCCTCGCCGTTGGTGTACTGGCGCTCGCTGGTAGCATGCAGGCCGAACACACCGAACGAGACATTGAAGCACACATTGTCCATGAGGAATACCGTCAGACCCGGCGAGAAATTGAGACTGCACTTGGTGGTGAGGGTCTTGGTGTCGCGCACCTCGCCGTCATAGCTGCGTTTGAAGCGCGACGACCCGCTGCCAAAGGCAATGTCTATCTCGTTGAAGATGCCAAACCTCTTCTCGGTGCCCAGGCCGACATAGTTGCGATAGAAGACCGAGGCAGTGTACATCTGCGAGTAGTAGCTGACATCGCTGAGCGAGAAATTCATGTCGTCGTCAAAGTCGACCGACAGTCCCCCGAGGTCGGCGATGCCGCGCGAGTAGACGAATTTCATGCCTATCGACTGGTTGTTGCGGAAGAAATAGCTGAAGGTGGGCTGGATTGAGTACATCTTGCCCTTGAACGTGAAATTCTTGATAAGCGAGAGCAGCTGCACGTCATCCGAATTGAACTCGCCGTATGACGCCGACAGACCGAACATCCATTGCCCCTTCGGGATAAAGAGAAAATTGAACAGACCGCGGTCATAGCGTCCGTAGTTGGCCGTAGGTATGATGATGGGCACCGTATCGCTGCCTACGACCACCGTCTCGTCAAGCAGCTCGGGCGAGATGGTGGCCAGCACCATCTTGCCATGCTCGTTGAGGGGATAACCGTGGAGCGAATCTGTATATACATGCCTGTGTACGTGTGCGGGCACCGGCGACGGCGTGGCACGTGTGTCGGCCGGGGTTCCCTGAAGGAGAGCCACCAGCATATCCATCCGCGAGGGGATTCTGTCGCGTACCGTGGGCACCGTATCCTTACGGATGCTGTCCACGGGCACGCCCTGCCTCCACACGGTGTCCCGGGGAACCGTATCCTTTGGGACGGCACGGTGATAGGTGGTTCGTGTCACCGTGGTCACGGTCGTGACAGTGGTCACCGAGTCAACCCCTTCGGGCAATATTGCCGCAGCCATATTCTGGGCTTGTGCAGACGTGGCACAGCAGACAGCCATAAGCAGCAGAAAGAGCAGTTTGTCTATCTTGGTCATGTCGTGGCGGGGTTTACAGGTAGAACACGGCTCCAAAAGAGATGGAGAACAGATTGATCTTGAAATTGGCATTCTTGGTCTTCATATCGGCGATATAGACCTGGTTGGTGATGGCGTGCGTCTTGTCAAAGCTGAAGCCGAGCACTCCGACGCTCACCTCGATGGCCGAATAGTTGTTGAGAAACGCCACCATACCGGGGGCGAGACCCACGTCGAGCGAGAAATTGCGCGCGTATGTACCCGTGATGTCATCGCCCGAACCGTTGACAATCTTGGACTGCCCGCCACCTATCTGCAGCTGCACCTCGTTGAAGAAGCCGAACCTCATCGAATGTCCCAGCGACAGGTAGTTGCGGAACGAGGCCGTGCCGTAATAGTTATGGCTGAGCGAGTAGAGCTGTCCGGGCTCGTAATCGGTCTCCGAGTCTATGACCACCCTAGCGTTGTCGAGCCTCGCGCGCTTGCGGGTATAGGCAAAGCGGCCCCCGGCGGCGAGATTGTCGCGAAAGGCATACATCAGCATCGGACTCACCTTGAAGCTGTAGAGGTCGCCTCCGAGATTCTCGATTATGAGGAACTTGTAATTGTCAAAATCGCTCTGCGTATAGCTGACATTGACACCTGTTATCCACTGTCCGCGCGGGATGAATGAGATCTGCTCAAGTCCACGCCTGAATGTCTCCTGAGCCATGGCTCGTGGCCACAGTCCCGGAAGCAGCAAAGGCAGCAACAGCAGGATATATCGTAGTTTCCTTATCATAGGCTGGGTTTTCGGATTGGTGGGATGATTGCGGGGAGTGTCAGTAGGCCAGGGTGATGTTGTCTATCCACAGCCTCCCGCCGACCGAGCTGGCGGTAACCGGGTCGGGGTCTGTGGCTATCGAGGATGTCTCCTCGGCAATCGTGCCGCATATCGACGACGACGAGAACATCACCTTGATTCCGGTGGCCTTGACACCGAACATCGTGTACTCGAGCGGGACGCTGAAGGCTGTGAAATCGGACGCGAGCGGCAACCGGGCCTCCGAGCTCGATATGACCACCTCGCGGCCATCGGCCATGCCGGTGAGCTCGACCCTGACAAGTCCCGAGCCCGAACGGTTTGCGGACGAGGGGAGGAAGCGGTAATAGCCGTTGAGCGACCGCGGCCTCGTGCGCCAGGGAATACCCTCGGCATACGTCTCTTCCATCGTGGCGGGATTGAAGCTGTACTTGCCGAGGAACAGCTTGCCGGCGGCACGGTATGAGATATGCGGCACCACAGGCGAGTAGTCGAGATATGGCTGCCCGGTCTGCACATAGTCGGGTATCGGCTCGCCATCGGGGTCGAAAGCGACAGAGACGAGCTCGACAGAATATGTCTTGCTGAATGCGAACTGGCGCGTCTGGAATACAGCAGGCTGCATATACCATGAGTTATGGTTCTTTGAAGCCATGCAAAATGTCTTGGCATTGTTGGTGGCCCACTCCTTGGGCACCTCCTGATTGTGGCTGACGTGATGCTGCCAGTTGAATATCTCGACTGTTGTCTGCGAATACCGTCCACCCGACGGGAGATCGGTATATGTGATTCCCTTCTCGCGCTCCTCAAAGTCGGCGTTAGGCAGCTGGTGTGCGGCTTCGGTCTCCACAGTGACGGCAGGCGTGAACACGGGATTCTCTACACCGCTCATCATCGTGGCCTTGAACGTGTACCTGCGCGATGGCATGAGACCGATTATCGAGACATATCCCTCGTCGGGATACCGCTGATAGAGCGATGCCTCGGCGCCATTGACATAGACGTTGACAGACGAGGTTATGACAGACAGGAGCTCAGGGTCGTCGGGCACAATCCTGAGTCCTGCAGTGCTGGCAAAGGCATCGACCTCGATGTGGAATCCGGGCTGACGCCGCTCTACTGTCAGTGTGGCCCTCAGCTCGCCGCAATAGAGTATGCGCACATCGACAGGCTTGCTGCCGTGAGGCACATGGAACGAGACATCGTATGTGTTGGCGTCCACCCGTTCTATGGCCGCGTTGACCGATACATACTCGCCTGTCTCGTCGTCGGGCACCTCGACGGCCACATGGTCGGGAAATGACGGCGAGGGGCACACAACCCTGAGCGTGGCGCGGTCAACTCCCATCACGGCAGGTCCTGTCACAGTCGCTTCTATCTCGACAGGTGTCGTGAGCACGGTGAGCGCGACAGGCATCGCCGAGACTCCGGCAGCATCGACCGCCTCGAGGGTGAACACACTCACGGCACGGTCGGATGTAAGGTATATGAGTTCTGACACAAGATGGCTGAAATCCACGGTGCCCCCTTTCTCGGGCGACAGGGCACCGATCACTCCGAAGCGGCCGAAATACTCGCGCTGCTCTGCCGTGAGGTCGAGCAGGTCTACCTGTACGGGATAGCCGGACTTCTCATTGAGCGAGGCCGATGACGTGGAGAGATACAGATGTGCCAGAGGGCGCCCCCCGGGAGTGACATTGACCGAGAGAGGTTCTGACGATATATCTCCCTCGGGGAGCGTCACTGTCCCGCTCCAGCTCGGACTGAGTGTGGGAGGCGCCGCGCTGAAGAACTGTTCGGTGAGCCTGATGCTCTTATCCTGGTCTCCGCACACCATCCTGAGCACCGGGACATCGCCCCCTTCGACAGATGCCTCCAGACGGTAGAGCGCACCGGCGAGCGTATGCGGCAAGGTCATCACCTCAAGCCTGACAGGTGCATCCCCGCCACGCGAGACAGACGCATAGACCGACGTGCGCCCCGGACGCATGCACAGATAGCTGTCAGCCTCCGCCTCGGCATTGACAGTATGATACACGCCACCGGGAGTATGTATCTGTATCGGGCCGAGAGTGATGTCGCCCGCTTCAGCAGCCGACACATGTCCGTCAAACAGCACTGAACCGAGATTGACAGGGACAGTGGCATCGGTACGCACACCCTCTGTCACCATCACCCTGGCAGTACCTGTAAAGTATGGACGGTCATAGCCCTCGGCGTCGCCATAGCCTGCCGAGGCCGTCAGTACATACCCTCCGGCAAAATAATCGGTAGCCTGCGGGAAACGTGAGAAATCGTCCCAGGTATGGGCATAGTCCCCCTCGTCGGCTGTCATGGTGAGACGGACCTCTTCTGAAGGTATGGAATATGGGACAGCGGTCTCCGAGACCTGGCCTGACGGAGTGAGCAGCCGCGACTGCATCTCGAGACTCACTGCGAGGCTGCCGATGCCCGGTGCCACCGACTCGCTTCCCGTAGAGCACGACGCCAATGCCGCCACTGCGAGAGCGACGGGCAGAGAGCGCGATATTGTGGAAAATTTTACTGACAAGCGGATGGATGTGACGGTTAGTTCTTAGATAATGAGGGGAGAGCTCAGAGCTCCGTACGTTTTGCCTTGACAGGCTCCTCCATGAAGATGGAGGCCATCTCGGTAAATTTGTCCGGGTTCTCGGTGGTGAGATACTCGACCGAGCCGTTCTTAGAGCATCTGGCATCCATCTCGGGATGACGGTGCAGGTAATCCCTGAGGCTGCGGGCCACGAGGGCTCCCTGCGTCACCACCGTGGCGCGTCCGGCCACCTGACGCTCTATCTTGTCGAGCAGCAGGGGATAGTGGGTGCAGCCAAGCACGACGGTATCGGTGTCAGGCTCCTCGGCAAAAAGGGCCTCGACATACTTGCTGACAAAATAGTCAGCGCCGGGCTGGTCATACTCCCTGTTCTCGACCAGAGGCACCCACATGGGACATGCCTGCGAGACGGTGCGGAACTGGGGGAACATCTTGGCGATCTCGATGTCGTATGTGCCGGACGATATGGTGCCGGGGGTGCCGAGTATGCCTATGTTGCCGGTCTTGGTGATGTCGCCGAGAGCCTCGATGGTGGGAACGACCACACCGAGCACGCGGCGTGTGGGGTCGAGTGCGGGGAGGTCTTTCTGCTGTATGGTGCGCAGGGCCTTGGCCGAGGCGGTATTGCAGGCCAGGATGACCAGATTGCATCCGGCATCAAATAGCTTCTTCACGGCCTGGAGCGTGAACTCATACACGATGTCGAATGACCGTGTGCCGTATGGGGCGCGGGCATTGTCGCCGAGATAGATATAGTCGTATTCGGGAAGTTCCTTGCGGATTTCCTTGAGTATTGTCAGGCCACCATAGCCTGAATCGAAAACACCGATAGGTGACATAGGCGTATAATTGATGATGTTGAGCGATGAGGAGTAGCGGGGGAGCGTACACAATCTCCGGCTGAAAGGACAACGCCCCACAGCCGGAGATAGTTCGTAAGTTACAGATTATCTTATGTATCTATCTCAGGCCACCACGTTGAGCAGGTAGTCGTAGAAATAGCTGATGATGCCGAGGCCCATGATGCCTGCGACGCAGACCCACATGCCCAGACGCTCGGAGCATGCCGAGCGGAAGGTGGCGATGGGCTGGTCAGAGGGGTTGATGAACATGGCCTTGACCACAAGCAGGTAGTAGTAGAGCGAGATGATAGTGTTGATGAGGGCGATGAGCACCAGCACATACAGCGCGGCCGAGCCGGTGCCGTTGAGTGCCGAGGTGAACACGAAGAACTTGCTGAAGAATCCGGCAAACGGGGGGATACCTGCCAGCGAGAACATCGCCAGCATCATCGTAAAGGCCAGGCGCGGGTTGGTGCTGTACAGCGCGTTGTAGTCTGTCATGTTCACCTTGCCTGTGGCGTTCTCGATAGCACCGATGACACCGAAGGCTGCGAGGTTAGAGAAGACATAGACAAGCACGTAGAACATCAGCGCCGAGACACCCATGGGGTTGTCGCCGATGATGGCGAGCATGATGTATCCGGCCTGCGAGATGGACGAGAAGGCAAGGAAGCGCTTCATGTTCACCTGACGCATGGCAAAGAGGTTACCGACGGTGATGGTGAGGATGATGAGCGCGTAGAGCATCCACTCCCATGCCTGGGAATAGACAGTGCCGAAGACCTGTGTGAGCACCACGAGGAAGGCGAACGCAGCCGAGCCCTTGGAGATGACCGAGAGGTAGGATGTCACCGAGGTGGGGGCTCCCTGATATACGTCGGCGGTCCAGAGGTGGAAGGGGACGAGCGAGAGCTTGAAGCCGAATCCGGCCATCACGAAGGCGAGGCCGACGACAAGCATCACGCCGAGGTTGCTGCGCATGGTCAGCGCCATCATGTCGTAATAGAGGGTACCGGTAAGGCCATAGACGAACGACAGGCCCATCAGCAGTATGGCCGACGAGAAAACGGCGGTGAGCACATACTTGATGGCTGCCTCGTGGCTCTCGTAGCGGTTCTTGTCGAAGGCGACCAGAGCGCAGAGGGGGAGCGAGGCGGTCTCGAGTCCGATGATGAACATCAGGAAATGACGGCTCGAAATCATGAAATACATGCCGAGCAGCGTGAGCAGGATGAGCTCGTAGAACTCGCCGCGGCGCACGGCCACAAACTCGGAGTTGGCCCACTTGACAGACTGTATCAGCACTATCAGCGCGCCCACGTTGAGGATGTTCTTGATAGCGGCTATCGTGGCCGAGGAGGCGTACATGCCCGAGAAGGCGGTGACATCGGCCTTGCACTCGGGGCAGAAACCCCAGAGGGTGACGATGCCCATGAGCACACATGCAATCACCGGAAGGGCTCCCTGCGCCTTGCGCGAGGCAAAGGTGTCATAGAGGAACACCAGGAGGAAAACGATGAAAAGTCCGATTTCCTGTTTCAGAGCTAAAAACTGTGAGTAATCCATTGCTTTTATTCCGTGCGATTAGAGGCCGAGGACCTTGAAGATCTCGGGGCTGAATGTGAACTTGATGAGGTCGACGAAGAAATTGGGGAAGAAACCTATGCCGGCCACGCACACGATGAGTGTGGCGGTCGAGAGGCGCTCCCACCATGTGGCGTCGGTGAGCGAGAGGTGGTGCTGGTCATAAACGGGACCATAGAGCAGCTTGCCGACCACGCGGAGGATATAGACCGCGGTGGTGACGATAGAGCTGCACGCCACGATGACGAAGATGCGGTGGAAGAGGTCGGTGTGCTGGAACGAGCCGACAAAGATTGTCATCTCGGCCACGAAGCCCGAGAGGCCCGGCAGACCGAGCGAAGCCATACCGGCGATGACGTAGCACACGGAGAGGTAAGGAAGTATCTGCATCATGCCGCCCATCTCGCGGATGTCGCGGGTGTGGGTACGTCCGTATATCATACCGATGAGGGCGAAGAAGAGGGCTGTCATCAGGCCGTGCGAGAGCATCTGCATGATGGCGCCGGTCATCGCGGTGGTGTTGAGCATGAGGATGGCGAAGAGCACCAGGCCGCAGTGCGACACCGACGAGTAGGCGTTGATATACTTGAGGTCGTTCTGCACACAGGCCGAGAAGGCGCCGTAGACAACCGAGATACCCGTGAGGATGATGAATATCCATGCAAGCTCGTTGGCAGCCTGAGGCATCAGGTAGATGGCAACGCGGAAGCAGCCATAGCCGCCCAGCTTCATGAGCACACCGGCGTGGAGCATCGACACCGCCGTGGGGGCCGAGGCATGGCCGTCGGGCGACCATGTGTGGAAGGGGAACATGGCGCCGAGCACTCCGAATCCGACAAATGTCATCGGGAAGAGGAATGTCTGCCAGCCGTGCGAGATGGCGTCGTTGGCCGAAATCTCGAGGATGTTCCATGTCAGGGGCTGTCCGGCGGGAGCCGAATGATAGTAGATGCCGATGAGGCCGAGCATCAGGAAGGCCGAGCCGCCCATCAGCATCAGGGTCAGCTTCATGGCCGAATAGTTCTTGTTGCCCGAGCCCCAAACGCCGATGAGCAGGTACATCGGGATAAGGGCCACCTCATAGAACATGAACATGGTGAACAGGTCGATCGAGATGAAGAAACCGTAGACACCGGTCGAGAGGAGTATGAGCCAGAGGAAGAACTCTTTGGGCTGGGGTATCTGCCACGAGGCGAAGCTGCCAGTGATGAGGATGACACCCGTGAGGATGAGCATTGCGATAGAGATGCCGTCGACACCCACGGCAAGGTGTATGTTGAGCGGTGCGAACCACTCCCACGACCCGAGATAGAGCATCGGTTCGGTGGCGCCGGCGGCGCGCAGTGCCAGATAGTCGACAAGGAGCCAGACAGACAGGGCCGTGAGCAGCACCGAGCCGGTGACGGCCACCGCGCGTATCTGCTTGACGTCGCGGCAGAGGAACAACCCCAGAAGCATCACAACCGGGATGACCACGAAATAGATTAATATATTGGAAAACATATCGTGTTACTATATTTATGCTGTCATTGTTAGTCTCAGAGGATGCAGAGGGCTGTGATGACACCGAGGAGGACGGCGCCGACGAGATACCACCAGATATACATCTGTACCTTGCCGCTCTGGAGCCCCTTGATGGCCTGCGAGGCCGAGTTGGTGATGTAGGCCAGTCCGTTCATCGAACCGTCGATGACGTGGCGGTCAAACCATGCGATAGGCTTGCAGATGCGGTCGAAGATAATCTTGCTGGTGATGAAGAGATATATCTCGTCCCAGTAGAAACGGCGGTTTGCAGCCGTCCAGAGCCAGCGGCACGAGTCGGCCATCTCCTTGGGCTTGTCGTTCTTCTTGAGATAGAGCCATGCAGCGAAGCCGATGCCGCAGAATGCCACGGCGAGGCTGGCTCCGGCTACGGTCCAGTCGATATGGATGATGTACTCATGTCCGTCGAAAGTGACGAGCTTGCCGAAGGGCACCCAGCCGCAGCAGAACGACACGGCAGCCAGGAATATGAGCGGGAAGGTCATCGACAGCGGAGACTCGTGAGGCATCGAGGCGTGGTGGCCGTGGGCCTCCTGCTCCTTGACGCGGGCGGCATAGTCGGGATTGTCCCACCAGAACACGAGGAAATACATGCGGAACATGTAGAACGCCGTCATACCGGCCACCATCATCATCCACACGCCCCAGAACCAGTGGTTGGCGAAGCAGGCGGTGAGAATCTCGTCCTTTGAGAAGAATCCGGCGAAGGGCCAGATACCCGCGATGGCGAGACAGCCGAAAAGGAAGGTGATGTGGGTGATGGGCATATACTTGCGCAGGCCACCCATGGCGGTATAGTTGTTTGAGTGTACGGCGTGGATGAGCGAACCCGCACCAAGGAAGAGGAGGGCCTTGAACATGGCGTGCGTGAACAGGTGGAACATACCGGCCATATAGCCCAGACCCTCGTGGATGGGCTCGTTGTTACGTGAGGCGACGCCGAGGGCGACCATCATGAATGCAATCTGCGAGATGGTCGAGAAGGCGAGGATACGCTTGATGTCGATCTGCGCGCATGCCACACAGGCGGCATAGAACGCGGTGACGGCACCGACGACGGTGATGAATGTGAGCGCGGCGTCCTCGAGCATATAGAGCGGGAAGAGACGTGCCACCAGATAGACACCGGCCACGACCATGGTGGCGGCGTGGATGAGGGCCGACACGGGAGTCGGGCCTTCCATAGCGTCGGGGAGCCAGATGTGCAGCGGGAGCATGGCCGACTTGCCCATACCGCCGGTGAAGATGAGAACCAGGGCCCATGTCAGCACCGAACCGCCCAGGAATGTGGCGCCACCGAACGAGGTGAGCACCTGCTGGGGATGCATGGTCATGGGGAGGAAGTCGAGCTGATGGGTATAGAAGCTCAGGATGAGGATACCGATGAGGAAGCCCAGGTCGGCGAAACGGGTCACGATGAACGCCTTCTTACATGCGGCCACCGCAGAGGGTAGCGTGTAGAAGAAGCCGATGAGCAGGAACGACGAGGCACCCACGAGCTCCCAGAAGATATACATCTGGAAGATGTTGGTGGCCACGACCAGACCCAGCATCGAGAAGCTGAAGAGCGACAGGAACGCATAGTAGCGCTGGAAGCCCTTCTCGCCGTGCATGTAGCCCAGCGAGTAGACGTGGACCATAAACGAGATTGTCGGAATCACCACCAGCAGCAGCGCCGAGATGGGATCGAGAAGGAAGCCTATCCTGATGGCGAGGGCCGGAGTGAACTGCAGCCATGTCATGTTGAAGAGCTCGACGGGCAGACGGTTGGTGCCGTCGACAAAGAGGGGATTGCCCGAGAACCAGTAGTTGAAAGCTGTGTAGTAGCACAGCACCAGGACGGTGCCCATGCCGAGCGTGCCGAGAGTGCCGGCGAGCTTGTGGCTCATCTTCATGCCCAGCAGTCCGAGCAGCAGGAACATGAAGAAGGGGATGGCCAGAATAAGGACGGGTATTGTAATATCCATTGTCTGTCTCTCTGTTTAGTGTTTCATTTGGGTGGTGTCGCGCACATCAATATTCTTGTTCGAGCGGAACAGGTTGATGATGATGGCGATGGCCAGTGCTGTCTCGGCGGCCGCGATGGCGATGCCGAAGAGTGTGAACATCCATCCGTCCATCGAGCCCGGATAGAGATAGCGGTTGAAGACCACGAAATTGATGTCGACGGCGTTGAGCATCAGCTCGAGCGATATGAGCATCGCGATCATGTTGCGGCGGGTAAGGAAACCGTAGACACCGCAGCAGAACATCACCAGCGCCGGCACGAGATAGTAGATCATTGTAATTTCCATGAGTTCAGTCTCTTTTTTAGCGTTTGCGGGCGATGACGACTCCGCCGATTATACATGCGAGCAGCAGCACGCTGACGGCCTCGAACGGCAGCAGGTACTGCTCGTGGCCTGTGCCGAGCATGGCGGTGCCTATCTTGTGCATGTCGGGATTTGACATCGAGGGTGCCGTGGTGAATATGTCGGCACAGCGCGAGCACAGCGCCCATCCGGCAGCCACAGCCGCTGCGGCGGCGCCGAGAAAGCCGAGCACCTGCTTGTCGGAGGCCAGCTTCTCTGTGTTGTCGCCCGGACGTGTGGTCAGGAGTATCGAGAACACGAAGAGCACCACGATGCCTCCGGCATAGACCGCAATCTGCACGGTGCCCAGGAACTCATAGTCGAGCTTGAAATACAGCCCGGCGGTGGCGAAGAGCACGAACAGCAGATAGGTGGCCGCACGCAGTATCTTGCGGGTGGTCACGGTCAGTACCGAGAAGATGACAATCGCCAGCGCGATTATCCAGTAACAAATTGTACTTCCTACTGATTCCATATATTGTTTTGGTGATAATTATCCTTGTCTGTGGCTCATTTTGCAGCCTTCTCGGCCTTGGCCTTGAGCACGGCGAGGAGTTTGGCTTTCTTTTCGGGGTCGTTTGCGACGAGAGCCAGGGCCTTGCGTCCCTTCTCGTCTATCTCGAATCCGTAGTCCTCATCGGCACCTGCGGTTGCTGCGGGTTTGCCGTCGGCTGCGGGAGCTGCTGCGGCCTTGGCGGCTGCCGCTGCCTTCGCTGCCTCAAGCTTGGCGGCCTTCTCGGCCTCAAACTTGGCTATCTGTTCGGGAGTGGGCTTGGGTTCCTCCTTCTCGGGAAGATAGTTGAGCTGCTTGACCAGTTTGTCGCGGGTGAACACCGACTGCTCGAAATCGTTGCTGAAATCGAGGGCGTCCGTAGGACAGTTTGTCACACAGAGCTGGCAGAATGTGCACGACCCGAGATCATAGATATACTTGTCGAGCTTTTTCTTCTTCTTGCCGTCCCAGGTCTCGACGGTGCGTCCGTGCAGGGTGATGGTGCCGTTGGGGCACACGCGCTCGCAGGTGCCGCACATGATGCACTTGTGGTTGCCCTGGTCGTCGTACTTGAGCCTGAGGATGGCGCGGAAACGGTCAGCCACGGGCAGGTTGTCACGGTTGTCGGGATACTCTTCGGTAATCTTGGGGGTGACAAACTCCTTGCCTGTCACCGCCATGCCTTTGAGAAGGGTGCCGATGCCCTGTCCGAGGTTTGAAAAATATTCTTTTACACTTCCCATTTTTGGAGGATAAAATATATAAGGGTATATTAAACTCTCAGTTGTTCACCTGGCCGCCGAGTATGTCGAGCAGTTCGTTGGTGATTCCCTGCTGGCGCAGCTTGTTGTATTCGAGCTGCAGCTGTTCGAGGAGGTTCTTTGCGTTGTCGTTGGCGCTCTGCATAGCCATGATGCGCGCGGCCTGCTCGGAGGCGCGGTTCTCGGTGAATATCTCCTGCATGGACGACAGCAGGTACATCGGGATGACAGAGCGGAATATGGTCTGCGCGTCGGGCTCGAAGATGCACGGGCGGCACTGGTTGGCACCGGTGCCGCTGATGGTCGAGGCGTCGAGTGGCAGGAAGGCGTCAGAGCGGAGCCTCTGGCGGCTCACGGTCTGGAAATTCATATACATGATGTCGATGCGGTCAAGCGCGCCCGAGGTGAAGCGCCCCTGCAGGTCGAAGCAGAAGCGCTTGATGTTGGCGGCCGACGACTTGGTGTTGATGTCGGCCGGGGCCTCGCAGCGTATGCCCTGACCCTCGAGCTTGGAGCATGCCTTGAGCATCTTGCGCCCCACGGGAATGAGGACAATCTCGAGGTGCTGCCCCCAGGAGTTGCGCATCTCGGCAATCTTCTGGAGCAGGCCCTTGAAAATGTTGATGTTATAGCCTCCGCACAGGCCGTCGTCCGAGCCGAACACCACGACTCCGGCACGCCTCACGTCGCGTGTCTCGGTGAGCGGCGACGAAAATTCGGCATCGGCAGTCAGCAGATTGCCGATGATGGACTCGATCTGACGGCGGAAGGGTAGCAGACGCCTGAGGTCGCCCTCGGCGCGGTGCATCTTGGCCGACGAGATCATCTTCATGGCTCCGGTGATTTTCTCGGTGGATGCCACAGAGCCGATGCGTCCCTTGAGTTCGCGTAATGTTGCCATGGTGATAGTGTGCGGTGGTTATATGTTGGGGATGGATGGTTTTACTGATTCTTACTTGTATGCGGCGGCGGTCTCTGCGGCAGCCTCGGTGAGGACGGCTGTCACATCGTCGTCGAGCTTGCCCTGACGGATGGCCTCCATCGTGTCGGGGTGCTTGGCGTGCATGAGCTGCAGGAAGTTCTTCTCGAATTCGGCCACCTTGTCGAGGGGCACTGCCTCGAGCAGTCCGCGTGTGCCGCAGAATATCACTGCGACCTCATCCTCGACAGCCATAGGTGTGTACTGGGGCTGGATGAGCAGACGCTCGTTCTTGCGGCCCTTGTCGATGACGCGGGCGGTCACGGCATCCATGTCGCCGCCGAACTTGGTGAACGACTCGAGCTCGCGGAACTGTGCCTGGTCAATCTTGAGTGTACCGGCCACCTTCTTCATCGACTTGATCTGTGCGTTGCCGCCCACACGCGACACCGAGATGCCCACGTTGATGGCGGGACGGATGCCTCGGTTGAAGAGGGCGGTCTCCAGGAATATCTGGCCGTCGGTAATCGAGATGACGTTGGTGGGGATGTATGCCGACACGTCGCCGGCCTGTGTCTCGATGATGGGGAGTGCGGTGAGCGAGCCTCCGCCCTTCACCTTGCCCTTGAGCGAGGCGGGCAGGTCGTTCATGCCCTCGGCCACCTGCTGGTTGTCGATGATTTTTGCTGCACGCTCCAGCAGACGGCTGTGCAGGTAGAAAATATCCCCGGGATATGCCTCGCGGCCCGAGGGGCGCTTGAGGATGAGCGAAATCTCGCGGTATGCGACGGCCTGCTTCGAGAGGTCGTCATAGATGATGAGGGCGTCGCGGCCTGTGTCGCGGATATATTCGCCGATGGCCACGCCTGCAAACGGGGCGTAATAGCGCATGGCGGCAGAGTCTGACGCCGAGGCCGACACGACTACGGTATAGTCGAGGGCGCCGTGCTGGCGCAGGGTCTCGACAGTGGCGGCCACGCTCGATGCCTTCTGGCCGATGGCCACATAGATGCAGTAGACGGGCTTGCCCTCTTCAAAGTTCTTGCGCTGGTTGATGATTGTGTCGATGGCGATGGCGGTCTTGCCTATCTGGCGGTCGCCGATGATGAGCTCGCGCTGTCCGCGGCCTATGGGCACCATCGAGTCGATGGCCTTAAGGCCCGTCTGGAGCGGCTGCTTGACGGGCTGGCGGTAGATGACGCCGGGAGCCTTGCGCTCGAGGGGCATGGGCAGGAGCTCGCCCTGGAGGGGTCCGCGGCCGTCGATGGGTTCGCCCAAGACATTGATGACTCGTGAGAACACGCCTTCGCCCACATGTATCGACGCAATCTCGCCGGTGCGCTTGACAGACATGTTTTCGGTGACCTTGTTGACATTGTTGAGCAGAATCACGCCGACGTTGCTCTCCTCGAGGTTGAGGGCCACGCCTTTGACGCCGTTTTCGAACTCCACGAGCTCGTTGGCGCGCACGTTGTCCAGACCATATACGTGGGCCACGCCGTCGCCCACCTCAAGGACTGTGCCTGTTTCCTCAAAGGAGACCTTTGAGTTGACATTCTCGAGTTGTTGTCTGAGTACCTGAGAAATCTCGCTTGGGTTTATCATTGGTGATGGAAGGGATTGTAAGGGTTGTGTGAGTGTGAGGGGGGAGTGATGTTAGTTGCTGAGAAGGGAGAGACGGAGCTGCTTGAGCTCGTTGGCGACCGAGGCGTCGAGTTTCTCGTTGTGGATGCTGACGGTGACCCCGCCTATGAGGTCGGGGTCGACGGCTGTCTCATACTCCATCGTGGCATCGCCCAGATGCTTCTGTATCATGGCGCGAAGCCTCTTCTCCTCGGCCGCATCCATCGGAGCGGCCGAGGTGACTGTGACGAGGCGTATGTTGTTTGCGCGGCGATAGAGGGCGATATAGGCCAGTGCGATGTCGCGTACAGCGTCGAGGCGCCCGTTCTCGACCAGCAGCCCGAGGAACCGTCTGTAGGGCTCAGACTTGGCTGCGTCGGGGCCGGCGGCGGTGGTGAGGAGCTTGACCTTCTCGGCGGCGGGGACAAAGGGATTGTCCATCACTTTGAGCAGGCCGGGCTCGGCGGCAAAGGATGCCGCGAGGGTCTGCATGATGGCGAACATGCTCTTGTCGTCGCCGCTCTCGCAGGCAAACTCATAGAGAGCTTTGGCATAACGTGCCGGAATGAGACCTTGGTTCATGGGGTTGTGGGTGAGTGGAGGGTTTGTCGAGGGGATTTACGGATTAGTTTTGTTTCTCCATTTCGTCGAGCAGTGAGCTCACGAGCTGCTGCTGCGCGTTCTCCTGCTTCATCTGGTTGCGGACCACCTTCTGGGCAATGTCGAGCGCGAAGGTCGAGACCTCGTTGCGGAACTGCTGCTGGGCGGCCTTGCGGTCCTGTTCGATAGACACTTTTGCGGCGTCCATCACTTTCTTGGCTTCGGCTTGCGCGGCCTCGCGGGCTTCCTCGATGATCTGTGTCTTCATCCTTTCGGCCTCGCGCAGGGTGTCGGCCTGCTGGCGGCGTGCCTCCGCTATCTGTCTATCCGCCTCTTCGCGGGCATGGTCAAGCTGTTCTTTGGCATTTTGAGCATACTCCACACCCTTGTCGATGAGGTCGGCACGGTCGTTGACTCCCTTCATGATCGCGGGCCAGCCCCAACGCCACAGTATGACGAAGAGGATGGCGAATGACACGAACATCCAGAAGACCAGACCGAAATCAGGCGTGAATAGTTCCATAGCTTACTGACTGGGTGAGTGAGTTGAAGCCCGGAATTAAACGAACATTGCGAGGATGCAGACGATGACGGCAAAGAGGGCGACACCCTCGATAAGGGCGGCGATGACGATCATGTTGCTTCGGATGTCGCCGGTAGCCTCGGGCTGACGGGCGATGGCCTCCATGGCAGAGCCGCCGATTTTGCCGATGCCGATACCGGCGCCGATGGCTGCGATGGCTGCGCCGATGCAGGCGCCAAGACCGAGAAGTCCTTCAATTGCTGCTAAAACTGTTGCTAACATAGTGGTAAGGAGTTTTATGGGTGATAGTTTAAAGTTTACGTGTTTAAGAGTTTGGGAGTTTAAGCGTTTAAGCTTTAGAGGGTACGGCGGCTTCGTCGTTCTTGTGAGCCTCATGGTGTCCGTCTTCCTGGCCGAGGGCTATGAAGAGGGTCGAGAGCATGGTGAACACATAGGCCTGGATGAAGCTGACCAGCACGTCGATGCAGAGCATGAACACCGAGAAGAGTATCGACACCACCGCCGTGGCACCCGTCACTGCCGGGCCCATGAAGGCGAAGATGAAGATGAGCAGCGTCAGCACGATGACAATCATGTGTCCGCCCATCATGTTGGCGAAGAGACGCACGGTGAGCGCGGCGGGCTTGGTGAAGATTCCGAAGAGCTCGATGACCGGCATGATGGGTATGGGCCACTTGAGCCACCAGGGCACGTCGGGGTTGAAGATCTCCTTCCAGTAGTGCTTGGTGGCACACAGGTTGGTGATGAAGAACGTGAGCAGGGCCAGCACCAGGGTCACGGCGATGTTGCCGGTGAGGTTGGCGCCGCCGGGGAATATCACTATCAGGCCCATCAGGTTCATCACGAGGATGAAGAAGAAGACCGTGAGCAGATATGGCGCGAAACGGGGGGCCTTGTCCTTGAGCGTGGGCTTGATGACGCCGTCATAGATGAACATGATGAGCGACTCGATGGCACCCGTCATCTTGCGGGGAGCCTTGAGGCCCTGGTTCTTGTGCCAGCGGGCCACGTCGAGTATCAGCCATGCGCAAAGTATCACGGTGATGAACAGGGCGCAGACATTCTTGGTCACTGAGATGTCGACAGCCGGCTTTATCTCCTTGCCGTCCTTGATCTCTACGACCTTGCCCTTGTAGGGGCTGTCCTTTCCGGCAATCTTGAACTCAAGGTCGCCGTCGCGGTATGTCTGTCCGTGTGTCACACGCTCTGACGAGAACACATGCAGTCCGTCCGAGCCCCAGACAATGACGGGGAGAGGGATGCGCTTGTGATGGTTGAAGGGCACCTCCCATCCATAACCGTCGCCCAGGTGCTCGAATATTATGCCTTTTGCATCGACGCCCTGCTCGACCTCCTCGACCAGCTTGTCGTCTTCCTGGCCCTCTGCGGGAGCCGAGGCCGAGACGGTGCCGGGGAGCAGCATGCCGATGACGGCGAGCGTGATGGCAGTGAAGATATTTCTTATCGTCTCCATGGTCAGTGCGGGGTTAGTAGATGCAGACAGACACGGTGTTGTTGTCGACGTCGGCCACTCCCCCCTCGATGTCGACATTGTGCTCGCCGTCCTGAGCGGTATAGCGCACACGTCCGGGAGTGAGGGTTGAGATGAGCGACGCATGGCCCGGAAGCACGGTGAATGCCCCCTGGGCACCCGGCAGGTGTACCGCCGAGGCCTCGCCCTCGAAGATGATATCTTCGGCCGATATGATTTTGAGTGTCATATTCTGCTGTCTGTTTTTGAGGATGGGTGTCTTGGATGATTAGTTTGCCACTTCGGCCAGGAGCTTCTTGCCCTTGGCGATAGCCTCGTCGATGGTGCCGACGTTGAGGAACGCCTGCTCGGGATACTCGTCCATCTCGCCGGACAGAATCATCTTGAAGCCGCGGATGGTCTCGTTGAGGGGCACCATCACGCCGGGAAGGCCGGTGAACTGCTCGGCGACATGGAAGGGCTGCGAGAGGAATCGCTGGGCACGACGCGCACGGGCCACGACCTGCTTGTCCTCGTCCGAGAGTTCGTCGACGCCGAGGATGGCGATGATGTCCTGGAGCTCGTTGTATTTCTGGAGCAGCTGCTTGACAGCCTGTGCGGTGTTGTAGTGGTCCTCGCCGATGACGTGGGGGTCGAGGATACGCGATGTAGACTCGAGGGGATCGACGGCGGGATAGATGCCGAGCTCGGCAATCTTACGCGAGAGCACCGTGGTGGCGTCCAGGAACGAGAATGTCGTGGCGGGCGCCGGGTCGGTGAGGTCGTCGGCAGGCACATAGATGGCCTGTACGGAGGTGATTGAGCCGTTCTTGGTCGAGGTGATACGCTCCTGCAGGGCGCCCATCTCGGATGCCAGGGTGGGCTGGTAGCCTACGGCCGAGGGCATACGGCCAAGGAGGGCCGAAACCTCAGAGCCTGCCTGGGTGAAACGGAAGATGTTGTCGATGAACAGGAGGATGTCCTTGCCGCCGCCGTCCTGGTCGCGGAACTGCTCGGCCACGGTGAGGCCCGACAGAGCCACGCGCAGACGTGCGCCCGGCGGCTCGTTCATCTGGCCGAACACCAGGGTGGCCTGCGAGTCGGCGAGCTGGTTCATGTCGACGTCGGCGAGGTTCCACTCGCCCTTCTCCATGCCTTCCTCAAATTTCTTGCCATACTTGATTACGCCGCTCTCGATCATCTCGCGCAACAGGTCGTTGCCCTCGCGCGTACGCTCGCCGACACCGGTGAACACCGAGAATCCGTTGTGACCCTTGGCGATGTTGTTGATGAGCTCCATGATGAGCACGGTCTTGCCCACACCGGCACCGCCGAAGAGACCGATCTTGCCACCCTTGCTGTAGGGCTCGAGCAGGTCAATCACCTTGATACCGGTATAGAGGATTTCTGTACCGATGGTGAGCTCGTCAAACTCGGGAGCCGGCTGGTGTATGGGGCGCAGGTTCTCGCGCTCGAGGTCAGGCAGACGGTCGATGGCGTTGCCGAGCACATTGAGCAGACGGCCCTTGACCTGTCCGCCGGTAGGTACGGCGATAGGACGCTCGAGGTTGTCGACACGTGTGCCGCGCTGGAGACCGTCGGTGCTCTCCATGGCCACGCAGCGCACGGTGCGCTCTCCGATGTGCTGCTCCACTTCGAGTATCAGTTGGGTGCCGTCTTCACGGTCCACCTTGAGGGCCGTGTAGATGGGCGGGATGATGGCAGCGTCGCCGTCACCCTCGAAGATGACGTCGACCACGGGGCCGATCACCTGGGCTATTTTACCATATTTTTCACTCATCGGGATTATGGTTGAGAAGGGTTTGAGTTTTTGGGGGTTTAGAGATTAAGGCGAGAATAATGAGAAATTAGAAATTAGGAATTGAATGAGGAATTAGGAATGAGGAATTAGAAATTGAATGAGGAATGAGGGATTAGAAGGCCTGTCTTTAACCCTTAACCTTTAACCTTTAACCTTTAACCTCTCTAACCTTTAACCTCTTTAATCTTTCCTCTTTAATCCTTAAACTATTTCTCAGAGATAGAGCCCGAATGTCACCACCAGCACCATCAGCACGAGGTTGAAGAGGTTGATGGGGAGCAGGTATTTCCACTCGAGCGAGAGCAGCTGGTCGATGCGCAGACGGGGGAATGTCCACTTGAACCAGATGATTATGAACGACAGGCCGATGGCCTTGGCGATGAACCATATCACGGAGGGTATGTAGTCCATGATATTGTTGAATGCGTCAAAACCGGGGATGTGCAGGGGCATCCAGCCGCCGAAGAAGAGCAGCGCGGCTACACCCGACACAATGAAGAGGTTGAGGTACTCGGCCAGATAGAAGAATCCGAAATGGATACCCGAGTACTCGGTGTGATATCCGGCGGTGAGCTCGCTCTCGGCCTCGGGGAGGTCAAACGGGCCACGGTTGGTCTCGGCAGTTCCGGCAATCATGAAGATGACAAACGCGATGATGGCGGGGATGTGGCCCGAGAATATGAACCACAGGTGCTCCTGCTGCATACATATCTCATGGACATTCATCGTACCGGCCATGACGACCATGGTGACGACGCACAGGCCCATCGAGAGCTCGTAGCTGACCATCTGCGCGCCCGAACGGAGGGCGCCGATGAGGGTGAACTTGTTGTTTGACGACCATCCGGCCAGCAGGATACCGAGCACACCGATGCTCGACACGGCCAACAGGAAGAAGATGCCGACATTGAAATCAATGATTTCCAAGCCGTTGCCCCAGGGGAGCACGGCAAACGCCAGCATCGAGGCTATGATGACCAGATAGGGCGCGAGCGCGAATAGGAACTTGTCGACATGGTTGAGCGAGATGAGCTCCTTGATGAGAATCTTGAACATGTCGGCCACGCTCTGCAGCAGACCCCAGGGGCCGACACGGTTGGGGCCGAGACGGCACTGGAAGGCGGCGCAGACCTTGCGCTCGAACAGGATGTAGAACAGTGCGAGGACAGAATAGAGGAGCAACAGACCCACTCCGACCAGCAGACACTCGAGGGTGACTGCCGCCCACTCGGGGATATATCCGAGCAGGAAGGAATGAAACCAGGCGGTTCCTACTGATAAGTCTTGCATAATCGCTTACGGATTGATTTATGGAGTTATGACTGGTATATTATTCTATATTGTCGGAGATCAGCGGTCTATGTCGGGCACGATATAGTCCATCGAGCCGCCGATGGTGATGAGGTCGGCAATCTTCGAGCCCTCGGTGATGTGGTCGACCACCGCTGCGGCAGGCAGACAGGGGGGAGCCAGCTTGAGACGGTAGGGCTTGGTGCCGCCGTCGCTCTCGAGATAGATGCCGAATGTGCCGCGGCAACCCTCGACCATCTTGAACCAGTGGCCTGCGGGTATCTTGAGCACCTTGGGCACCTTGACCTGGAAATCGCCCTCGGGGATGCTGTCGATGAGCTGCGAGATGATGCGCGCGCTCTGCTCCATCTCGAGTATGCGCACCTTGAAGCGGGCCATGGCATCACCCTCCTCGAGCACGATCTCGTCAAAATCGACCTCGTCGTAGACGGCATAGGGGAAGTTCTTGCGCACGTCGCAAGCCCAGCCCGAGGCACGTCCGTTGGGGCCGGAGACGGCCCACGAGATGGCGTCGTCACGGGTGAGGACACCGACATTCTCCATACGGTCTTTGGCGATGACGTTGCCAGTGAAGAGGGTGTTGTACTCGCGTATGTTCTTGGGGAGCACGTCGAGCAGGGCATGCACATCCTTGACGAAATCGGGATGGAGGTCCTGCATCACGCCGCCGATGCACGAGTAGTTGAATGTCATGCGGGCGCCGCAGGTGCGCTCGAATATGTCGAGTATCTGCTCACGCACACGCAGCGCGTAGAACAGCATCGTGGTTGCGCCGAGGTCCATGCAGTATGTGCCGATGAAGAGGCAGTGCGAGGCTATACGCGAGAGCTCGTCCATGAGCACGCGTATCACCTGGATGCGCTTGTTCACCTCGATTCCGGCAGCCTCCTCATAGAGCATGCAGAGGCAGTGGTGGTAGTTCTGGCCCGAGAAATAGTCGAGACGATCCATGAAATGGAGGGTCTGCGCGTAGGTGTCCTTCTCGCAGATCTTCTCGACGCCGCGGTGGATATAGCCCAGGTAGACGTCGATTTTCTTGATGGTCTCGCCGTCGACAGCGGTGCGGAAGCGGAGCACGCCGTGTGTGGCGGGGTGCTGCGGGCCTATGTTGACCACAAAGTCGTCGGGCTGGAATATGCGGTGTGTCTCCTTGACGATCTTGCCGTCCTTCTCGACCCACGACTCGGTGAAGTCTGTCTGGCGCTCGTTCTTGATGGAGATGGGGTTGTGTGCGGGATCCTCGTCATAGTCCTTGCGCAGGGGATAGCCCTTCCAGTCGATGTTGAGGAAGAGGCGGCGCATGTCGGGATTGTTGATGAAGATGATGCCGAGATAGTCATATACCTCGCGCTCGTATATCGTGGCGATGTCCCAGAGGTCGTAGACCGAGTGTACCATGGGCTTCTCGCGGTCGCCCGTGGCCATCACCTTGACCTTGAGGCACTCGTTGCGGTCGGTGGCAATCAGATAGTAGACACACCCCATGCCGTTTTCGAGCCAGTCCATGCCGACGATGGTGACGAGGAAATCAAATCCCAGGTCATTGCGCAGGGCCGAAGCCACGGCATGCCACGAGGCATCTGCCACGGCGAGCTCCAGACCGGCGTTGCCCTGGCCGATGGTTACGTCCGGGAACAGTTTTGCAATCTTTTCCTGTGTATTGGCCATTATCTCAATATATGTATTGTTGAATGGTATTAATTATGGTGTGGGTGCTTACTCTTCGGTGGTCTCGGGCAGCGGATGTGTGGCGAAGAAATCCTCCTGGGTTTTCTTGCGGTTGACACCGCCGAAGAAACGTTCTACCTTGATTTTTCTCGAAAGCTGCATTATGCCGTATATCATTGCCTCGGGGCGCGGGGGACATCCGGGCACGAACACGTCGACAGGCACTATGTCCTCGATGCCCATGGCCACGCAATAGCTCTTCTTGAACGGGCCGCCCGAGATGGCGCAGCTACCGCAGGCTATCACATATTTGGGCTCGGCAAGCTGGTCGTAGAGGCGGCGGAACACGGGCACCATGCGGTGTACTATGGTACCGGCCACCATCATGAAATCGGCCTGACGGGGCGAGGCACGCGCCACTTCCCATCCGAAACGCGCCATGTCATAGCGCGCGGCCCCGAGCGACACGAATTCGATGCCGCAGCAACTGGTGGCGAAGGTGAGGGGCCAGATGGAGTTGGACCGCCCCCAGTTGATGAGCTGGTCTACAGAGCCCACGACCACGTTGGTGCCGTTGTCGCGCAGTTCCTGGACAAGCTTCTCGATATACTCGTTGTCTTTCCATGCCTCGTAGGGCATGCCCTTTGTCGTCACTTCCATTCGAGAGCTCCTTTCCGCCAGGCATATACAAGGCCCAGCACTATGATTGCGAAAAATACAGCGATGGCGGTCAGACCTTCCGTACCCAGTTCATGAACCCTCACGGCCCAGGGATAGAGGAATACGGTCTCGACATCGAACATAAGGAAGAGGATGGCAAACAGGTAGTAACCCACCTTGAAACGGGCCATAGACTCGCCACGGGTGGGGATACCGCACTCATAGGCCTCTCCCTTCTGTGGATTGTAGGAACTCGGGGAAATCAACCTCGCTATCAGCAGCGCAGCCGCTACAAGCGCGACGCCTGTCAGCAGGGCCACGAAGGCGAGGGTGACATTTTGAATCTCAAGAGCTATCATATTGTAGTTTAAAACTAATTTTCCGTGCTGTAATTCGCGGTATTACAACCGATTGAGCCTCCGAATGCCGCTTCAGGGCATGCCGGAGGACCAAAAGCCAGTGCAAATATAGAAAATTTTCCGCAATTACATTCACTTTTTCTACCTCTCATTTCAGTGTTTGGGCAAAAAAACCACCTTTTGCCCAATTTATGGATAGAAAAGCACAAAAAACGGCGCGGATGCCCGGGGAATATCCATTACGTATTTGTTTATGACTATAAAATGTCATATCTTTGCAATCATAATGATACCACTATGGATATAACACTCGAAAAGAAAGCTCATGTGTTCCGCCTCCCTGTCTACCTTCTGGACAAACTCAAGGAACTCGCACAAAAGGACCGCCGCAGCCTCAACAACTATGTCGAAGGAATCTTGCTCGATGCCGTCTATCATGAACCCAACGCCGAGACACTCGCCTCGCTCAAGGACGCGAAAGAGGGGAAGACCGATGGGCCGATAGACACCACAAGCGTCGAGGCCATGCTCAAGTCGATGGGGTTATGAAGAAACTCCGTTATACCGGGCAGTTCAAGAAAGACCTCAAACGTTATCTCAACAGACCCAAGAAACTCAAGGCCCTTCAGGAAACCCTCGATATGCTGCGGAATGAAACACCCCTTCCGGCCTCCTATCGTGAGCATCGGCTGAAAGGCGAATATCAAGGATGTAGCGAATGTCACATCGAGGGTGATTTTCTGCTGGTGTGGTATGATGAAGAGACAGACACCATCGTCCTATACCGCCTCGGCACACACTCCGAACTGTTCAAGGAGTGACATGTAACACGAAAAAACGGCGCGGATGCCCTCTCGGGCTCCGCGCCGTTGTCATGCGTTGAAAATGGCTATCAGCCGATGAGGGGTGTGCCTGTCATCTCCTTGGGCTGCGGAAGGCCCATGATCTTGAGGATTGTGGGCGCCACGTCGGCCAGACGTCCGTCATGCACGGTGGCGTCCTTGCGGTCGGTGACATAGATGCAGGGCACGGGATTGAGCGAGTGTGCCGTGTTGGGGGTGCCGTCGGGGTTGATGGCATTGTCGGCATTGCCGTGGTCGGCGATGATTATCACCTCATATCCGGCCTCCCTGGCAGCCTCGACAGTGTCGCGCACGCACTCGTCGACAGCCTTGACAGCCTTGCAGATAGCCTCATAGACACCGGTGTGGCCCACCATGTCGCCGTTGGCGTAGTTGACCACGATAAAGTCGTATTTCTCCTCCCTGATGGCCTCGACGAGCTTGTCCTTGACATCATACGCGCTCATCTCGGGCTTCAGGTCGTAGGTAGCCACCTTGGGCGATGCCACGAGTATGCGCTCCTCGCCCTCGTAGGGAGCTTCGCGGCCACCGTTGAAGAAGAATGTGACATGGGCATATTTCTCGGTCTCGGCGATGTGGAGCTGTGCCTTGTCGAGGCTCGAGAGGTATTCGCCGAGGGTGTTCTCGACATTCTCCTTGGGGAAGAGGATGTGTACCCCGGTGAACGATGCGTCGTAGGGGGTCATGCAGTAGTACTGCAGTCCGGGCACCACCTTCATCCCGGCCTCGGGGATGTCGTGCTGTGTCAGGGCCACGGTGAGCTCCTTGGCACGGTCGTTGCGGTAGTTGAAGAAGATGACGGCGTCGTCGGGCTTGATGGTGCCGTCGACAGTCGAGTTGTTGATGGGCTTGATGAACTCGTCGGTCACACCCTCGTCATAGCTCTTCTGCACGGCAGCGGCCATGTCGGTTGCCTGTGTGCCTTCGCCGTTGACCAGCAGGTCGTATGCCACCTTGACACGCTCCCAGCGTTTGTCGCGGTCCATGGCATAATAGCGGCCTATGACAGAGGCAATCTTCCCGGCCGACTTGGCGCAGTGGGCCTCGAGGGCCTCGATGAATCCCTTGCCCGAACGGGGGTCGGTGTCGCGGCCGTCCATGAAGCAGTGGATGTAGACCTTCTCCAGGCCATACTCCTTTGCGATATCGCAGAGGGCATAGAGGTGGTCGAGCGACGAGTGTACACCGCCGTCGCTGGTGAGGCCCATGAAATGGATGGCCTTGCCGTTGTCGCGTGCATACGAGAATGCATTGACAATCTCGGGGTTCTTGAGTATCGACCCGTCGGCACATGCCTTGTTTATCTTGACCAGGTCCTGATAGACGATGCGTCCGGCGCCGATGTTGAGGTGGCCCACCTCAGAGTTGCCCATCTGGCCGTCAGGCAGACCGACGTTCTCGCCCGAAGCCTGCAGCTCGCTGTGGGGATATGTCTTGACAAGAGCGTCCCAGTAGGGGGTTGGAGTGCTGTAGATGGCATCGCCCTTTGTGTGGTTGCCGATGCCCCAGCCGTCCAGAATCATTAACAATGCTTTTTTAGCCATTGGACTGTACGGATTAAGTTTTTTGTTTACGGCTGCAAAGTTACAAAAAATCATGCATAAAACGGTTCTGTCACATCAACTTTCGCACCCGATCGGGCGTTGAAAAGGTATCCACGTTTAACACTGATTATTATGAGACGATTGATGATGTCCGCCATCATGGCGCTGATAACCATTGCAGCGGCGCTTGCTGACGCACAGGCCGATTTCAACCGATATATCAAGGCATACAACTCGCAGCTGGCGGCACGCCAGTATCTGCCCGCGTCACGCTCTGTGGCGGCCGCGGCGGCCATCTGCGGGCAGGCCAAGAACTATGACGGCGCCTTCAGGCTCCTCTCGGGATTCGAGAAGGCCATGGCCGAGAAGGGGGTGCGTCCCGACTCGCTCCCCCTGCCCTATTTCTATGCGGCCAAGGCGAGATTCGACCTCTACGAGGGGATGAAGAACAACGCCCAGGCCGAGGCATGGCTCAAGAAGATGGCCCGATACGCACGTCAGTCCGACTCGAAGGAGATGACCACCGATATGCTCTTCACCGAAGCCAAATTCTATTATGGCATCGGCCACACCGCCCAGGGCGACCAGTGCATAGCGCGCCTCATCAAGCAGTTCGAGACATCAAACGACTACAAGGCGGCCGACAAGGCATACAAAGAGCTGATTGACAAGGCCGTCTCGGCCGGCGACGCCGTGCTTGTCGAGCGCACCTACGGCCAGTATATCAAGTGGTCAGACTCGATTGAGGCGACCAACGAGGCCACAGAGCTCGGCAAGGTCAAGGCCGAGGTGGCCGAAGCCGACACCATCATAGCCAAGAAGGACCACACCATAATGGCGCGCACGTCGCTCATGACCGTGTTCATCTTCCTCTTCATCGGGGCGGTGGCCTGTCTTGCCGTCGGAGCGTTCTTCTATCAGAAGGTGCTGCGCAAGAAACGCGGCATGGAGCGCAGCGTGCGCGAGGCCGACGCCCGTCTCGCGGCCCAGAACGCCATGATGCAGAACATGTCGTCGAGCATGGAGCCCGCGCTCGAGAAACTCGGGCCCGACAATCCCGCCGTCAAGGAGATAAGCGACTATGTGAAGAAAGTCAGCGAGTACTCGGAGGTCGAGGCCGCCCCCGCCACACCCAAGGAGGGATTCGAGCAGGTCAACCTCGAGACATTCTGCGACAGCATAGCCAACGACTTCCGCCCGCTGCTCAAGCGGGGCGCCACACTGCATATCGACGGCGCACGCGGATATGCCACATTCAATGCCACGGAGGTGCGCCGCATACTCGAGCACCTTGTCGACAACGCCGTCAAGTTCACCCCCGAGGGTGGCCGCGTCACCCTGTCATACCGCAAGCGCTCGGCCACCACGAGCCAGTTCATCGTCCAGGACTCAGGCCCCGGCATCCCCGAGGACGAGCGCGAGAACCTGTTCAAGGCCTTCAACGCATCTCGCGACATATCCGAGGGCGACGGCCTCGGACTCCCCATCTGCGCCCTCAGGGCCGAGAAGATGGGAGGCTCCCTCACCATCGACGGCTCGGTCAAAGGTGCCTGCTTCATCCTCACCATCCACGGCTGACGCCCCCTGTCCTAAAATTTAGGACACAAACCGCCAAAC